>ERZ1292629.14-Hain-H43-01um-R1-14-length-184808-cov-9_pt1 | contig 184808 bp, 172 predicted proteins | sample MGYA00564399_ERZ1292629 | MGnify/ENA primary metagenome ERZ1292629 (study PRJEB36523, sample SAMEA6512636) | groundwater metagenome | collected 2019-01-08 | study: AquaDiva: Metagenomics assemblies of 32 groundwater samples | reverse complement strand
TACTAGCGATTCCGGCTTCATGAGGTCGAGTTGCAGACCTCAATCCGAACTGGGGGTAGGTTTGATGGGATTAGCTCCGCCTTACGACTTAGCAGCCCTTTGTTGCTACCCATTGTAACACGTGTGTCGCCCAGGACGTAAGAGCCACGCTGATCTGACGTCATCCCCGCCTTCCTCCGACTTAACGCCGGCAGTCCCGTATGAGAAATTCAACATACAGTAGGGGTTTCGCTCGTTGGCCGACTTAACGGTACACTTCACAGCACGAGCTGACGACGACCGTGCAGCACCTGTCTTAGGGTTCCTTGCGGCACTCCACCGTTTCCGGCGGATTCCCTAGATGTCAAGCCCTGGTAAGGTTCTTCGCTTATCGTCGAATTAAACCACATGTTCCACCGCTTGTGCGGGTCCCCGTCAATTCCTTTGAGTTTTAGCCTTGCGGCCGTACTACCCAGGCGGCATGCTTAACGCGTTAGCTTCGAAACGCAGAGGGTCGATTCTCCACATTCCTAGCATGCATCGTTTACGGCGTGGACTACCGGGGTATCTAATCCCGTTCGCTCCCCACGCTTTCGCTCCTCAGTGTCAGGTAGTGCCCAGCAGACTGTCTTCACCATTGGCGTTCCACACGATATCTACGCATTTCACTGCTACACCGTGTGTTCCATCTGCCCCTGCACACCTCTAGTCAGAGAGTTTCAGATACGTTCCCTCGGTTGAGCCGAGATATTTCATATCTGACTTTTCAAACCACCTACGAGCTCTTTACGCCCAATAAATCCGGATAACGCTCGCACCCTACGTATTACCGCGGCTGCTGGCACGTAGTTTGCCGGTGCTTATTCATCGGGTACCTTCAAGATTATTCCCCGATAAAAGAAGTTTACGATCCGAAGACCTTCATCCTTCACGCAGTGTTGCTGCATCAGGCTTGCGCCCATTGTGCAAAATTCCCAACTGCTGCCTCCCGTAGGAGTACGGGCCGTGTCTCAGTCCCGTCGAGGCTGGTCAACCTCTCAGTCCAGCTACCCGTCATCGCCTTGGTGAGCCATTACCTCGCCAACTAGCTGATAGGAACAAGGCCTCTCCCCAAGCGCCCGAAGGCTTTGCTGCGCATAGCACAGATTATGCAGGATTACCCCGCCTTTCGGCGGGCTATCCTTCACTCGGGGGCAAGTTCCTTGTTATTACTCTCTCGTCTGCCGCTGACCGCGCATAGCGCGGAAGTATCAATTTTCATTTCTCAATTTTCAATTAATGCTCAATTGCTCAATTTTCAATTATTTAATAATTGATATTTGATACTTGATAATTAATTGATTATTGATACCTGATCATTGAAAACTCCGTGCTACGCACGGCCCGCTCGACTTGCATGTGTTAGGCACACTGCCAGCGTTAATCCTGAGCCAGGATCAAACTCTCCATGTGACGCACATTAATTTTCCAATAGTTTGCGTCACCCTCCAAAGCGAAGATTCGATTGCAAACCCGAAGGATTTGAATCGAACCTGAGCGAAGGACGGGTCGGCACTTGGTGGAATAATGTGCGATTTCGAGTTTTAAAAAGCTCTAAAAATTTGTCCCGCCTGTCCCGATTACTCGAGATGAAGCGGAACGATGAGTAAACTCATCGAATTGACATGCTTATCACTATATAGTTGTCAAAGAACAATGTTGTGCCGCAAAAGACAAAACAAAAGATTTCCTCCTTTTGTTCACGTCTGTTTGCAACTCTTTCAGGATTTATCTTAGCGAAAACCACCCCGCTTGTCAACTGTCAAAGATAAAATTGTGAAAGCAAAGATAAAACCTGGCACAGGCGGCCGTCCCATGTATCGGGACGGTCTCTTTCTTTTGGTCTAAAAAATTTATTTCTTCACCCGGCTGTGGCGGATAAAGCCGGAGCAGGGGACAATCTCAACACCCCGTTTTTCCAGTTCGTCCATAATAATATTGAAGCCGAGGGAATCCGAGGCCATATGGCCGGCAATAACAACATTAACAAAGTGCTTCATCGCAAACTCCCGCGCCCGCTCGCGAATGTGCATCGCCACCTCGGTACCGATGCCGTAATGACTCATCCGCTCATAGATCTCATCACTGCCGCTGGTGCCGCCGGTGAAACCGGAAACAATCACCTTGCCTGCCCGGGCATCCTCGCTTCCGACAAAGATCATCGGACCGGCATTAAGCTTGACCGCTTCTTTAAATTCCGGGATCTCCTTGATCGCCTCCACCACTTCGCCCACCCGTTCCGGTTTTTTCCTTTCGATCACCTCTTCCAGAAAGTGCCAAGCTGAATTGTCAGCCGGAGTGTGAAAATTTAAAATAGGAATATTTAACAGCCGGGCCGCGTCAATCGGCTGATAGTGGTTGATGGGCGCCACATTTCTGGCAACCTGCGTCACTCGTTCCCTCAGCAACCCCTCGGAGATGTTCTCGGGAATGCCGGCGCGGGCTAAGACATCAATCTGAATATCCATCACCTCGTGCAAGCGGGTGTAAGCCTTGCCGATGGGATGATGACCGATGATGAGATCAATCTTTTTGCCCGAAACCCGCTCGTACTCCTTGGCCAGAACAACCTCGCCCGGATCAATATCAATGCCGGCCAAGACGGTTTTAACTTCTGTTTTAGGGTCGCCGAAATCCAGACTTGAGTCCGAATAAGGATTGGTTAGCCGCTCAAGGTCGTACTCCTCCTTTTTCCGGCCCGTGAGGCCCCCGTAATCTTCCCGGCGTCTGACTAAAATATGCTCGACCTTCTCCCGCCCCCGCGGGTCGTGGTCGATGCCAACCTGAATCGCTAAATCAAATATTTCTTTAAGTTTCATTTCTCTCCTGCCAACTTATTTCCGCTTGCTGATGACTTTGTCAATAATGCCGTATTTCATCGCCTCCTCAGCCTTCATATAAAAATCCCTATCGGTGTCTTTGTCAATCTTTTCTAAGGATTGACCGGTATTTTTGGCTAGGATCCTATTCATCTCCTCTCGAATCTTAAGGATCTCCTCGGCGATGATTTTAATATCCGCCGCCTGCCCCTGCGCCCCGCCCATCGGCTGGTGAATTAAGATGCGGGAGTTGGGGAGAGAGAAGCGCTTACCCTTCTCGCCGCCGGCCAGAAGAAAGGAGGCCATTGAGGCCGCCAGGCCGACACAGATGGTAGAAACGTGCGGCTTGATATACTGTATCGTGTCATAAACGGCCATACCGGAGTAGACCTCGCCGCCGGACGAATTAATATACATTTTAATATCCTTGTCGGGATCCTCCGCTTCCAAAAAGAGAAGTTGCGCAATGACCGTGTTGGCAACGGCATCATCAATCGCTCCGCCCAGAAAAACAATCCGGTCTTTGAGCAGGCGGGAATAAATATCATACGACCGCTCCCCCGCAATAGTTTTTTCAATCACTGTGGGAATTAAATAAGTCATAACACTCCTTTCGGGAAAATTCTCACCTGATAATTACTTTTTGGTTAGTTGTTCTACTAAAAAATCCAAGGCTTTCTTGCCGGCTTCCTTATCATTGGGATCAATTTTTTTATCCTTGATAATCTGCCCCAGAAGAAGACCGATCTTGACATTCTTTTCGGCCTGCGGCTGCATCTCTTTGGCAATGTCAGCCGGCGTCTTTTTCATCGAAGTCAGATAAGTTTCAAAATCCAGCCCCGAAGCGGCAACCTGTTTTTCCATACCTTTGACAATGCGATCGGTCTCGCGCTGAACCAGACCCTCGGGCAGTTCAACCTTAAGAAGAGGTAAAACTTTGCCAATCACCTTCTCCTCAAGCTCATGCTGGTACTTATGCTCCAACTCGTGCTTTAAGTTTTGACTTACCGCCGCCCGCAGTTTCTCCATATCGGGGTGGCCGAACTCCTTGGCGAACTCATCACCAAGCTCCGGCAGGGCGACCTCTTTCAAAACATTTAATTTTACCGTAAATTCGGCTTCGGTGCCAGCATACTCTTTGACGTGATAATCCCGGGGAAATGTGGTCTTAAATTTCTTCTCCTCATTCTTTTTTATACCAACAATCTTCTCCTCAAAACCCGGAATCAATCCCCCCTCGCCCAAAACCAGAGGGTGATGCTGAGAGCACATCTGATCGATCTTGACCCCCTTTTGCCTACCCTCAAAGTCAACCTCGACAAAATCACCCATTTTGGCCTCTCGGTCAATCTCTCTAAAACCCGCTTTCTGCCGCCGGAGGTGATCGATAATTTTGTCGATGTCGGCAGCCTTAACATCCTCGGGCTTGCCGGAGTCGACCTTAAGTTTAGAAAGATCGCCCAGTGCTGTCTCGGGAAAAACCTCAACCTCCGCCTCAAACTCAAAGCCCTCGCGGACATCATCCTCAGACAGGCCGTAGGTCGGATATTTATTAACGACAATCTTGGGTTCAGCCACCGGATAGATTGACTCCCGATTAAGGGCGATGACGTAGTGTTCCTGGAACGCATGATCGAGAGCATGAGTCAGGATGCGGGTAACGCCAATCGACTCCTCAATCATCTTTCGCGGCGCTTTGCCCGGCCGGAAACCGGTAATCTTGACGCCTTCAGCCAGATGTTGATAGGCCTCGCGGAAATGTTTAGCCATCTCCGCCGGCTCGACGACGACGGTTAACTTAATCTTGCTTTTTTTGAGTTTCTCCACGTTGGTCTTCATTGGTTCCTTCCTGCTTTTGTTATCGTTCGAGCGCAGTGTTTGTTAGCGAGAACTGTCTCTTCAATCTTACCAATTGATTTTAACACAAAACCCCTCTTTTGAAAAGGTTTGGGATAAAAAAGAGGGCCGCAACCAACACGAGGTTAAACGGCCCGGCAGAGACGCCGAATCGACGTCCATCTGTCACCGTTCAGGCCCGCTAAACCTTCCTCCCACGGAAGCCTGAACGTAATATTACTTTATCGTACAGGTTAAAATTTGTCAATAGTTCTATGGTAATTTTAATATACCTCCGCCTGCAGGCGGGGATGGGCGGTGATGGCGGCTTCAATGCCGGCCAAATTCAGAAGGCCCCGCTGGGCACCGATATGAGCAATAACAGAAGTCGAGTTGACGATACCGTACTTGAGCGCGTTGCAAATGAGTTCTTTACTATACAGTTGGTCTTTACCATCCAGCATTAATTTAGCCAAAAAACCGGTGGCAAAGCTGTCGCCGGCGCCGGTGGCATCCACCCTTTTAACATCTTTAATGATACTGCCGTGATAAAAAATCTTACCGTCATACACCTTGGCCCCCTCCTTGCCATTAGTCATCACCACAATTTTCGGGCCAAACGAGCGAAGGCGCTTCATTACATCCTCGTCTTTAGGCCGGATGGGATAATCGGTAAACTTTATCCCCTCCTCGCGGTTAACAAAAAGCACGGTCACATTTTTTAAAAAAGAGCGATATTTGGAGGCGCCGGCCTTAATCTGGTAGGAGCCCGGGTTCCAGGCAACCTGCAAATCTCGCTCCCTGGCACACTCGCTCAATTCTCTAAATATAAGATCGGAGTCCTGGCCCAGGGGGGCGACAAAGTACCACTTGGTTTTTGTCCCCTTTTTGACCTTGAGATTTTGATAATTAATGCCGCGGTAAACAAAGATTGTTCTCTCGCCGTCCTTGGTGTTCAAAATGACGGCAAAATTAGTCTTATTCAACTCTTTAATATTTAAATGTTCCATATTAACGCCCTCAGCCTCAAGCCTACGGCGAATTTTTTCTCCGGGCGAATCGGTGCCAATCACCGAGGTCAGCGCGGTCTTTAGGCCAATGCGAGACAAGCCGACCGCGACATTTGCCGCCGAGCCGCCGATATCGTAATCCACCTCTTCAATCGGAATCTTTTCGCCCAACTCAAAACTCATCACCCGGCCGGTTGTGACGGATTTGCTCTCCGAAATCTTAAGTTCGGCCGGCCGGATAAAGACATCTTCAGAGACATCGCCGATTGTGACAATATCATACTTCATTTTAGTCATGAACTAACCTACTTTTGGGCCTTCGAACGTTTTGCCGTCCGGGGTTAGCCAAGCCTGCGTCTTGCCGTCTTGCGATGACAGTGCTTGAGAGATAAAGGCGTCAACTTCATCATTCTTCTCCTCCGGCCGGATAATTTGAACAAAGATGTCCTTAGCAGACAGCGATTTAATTATTGATGCCGCTTCCTCTTTTTCTTGATCTGACTTTAAACCTTCCCAGTTAACAATAACAAAGACGCGACTAATGGCTTTGCTTTCTACTAATTTTCCTGCCTCCGCTGGTTTGCTAATGCGAACCACTCTAACCGTTCCGTCTTTATTCGGATCAGCCTTGCGCATCTCCTCCAAGCTAGCCGAATCCAGCGGAGCTCGTTCATCTCCAAGCTCAATATCGGCTTTCATGTCTTCCCAATAAGTATAATTATCCTCTGGCCCCTCACCATTCTCGGCGCTTACTTGCTTGAGACGCAAATCTGTCGGATTTTCAGCTGAACCGGAAGCGATATCCGCCTCAACACACTCCGTGATGATCATGTGGCTAAGCAAGTTGTTTTCGTTGAGACCGTGCTGGCGGGCATACTCTTTTACTTGATCGGCGCTGGCAAGCTCCGGAAATTTCTCCCGATCAGTTTCGGACAAGTTGGCCCGAAACTCTGCATAGCCCTTAATGCCCAAATGCGTCGCATAGAAAAGAGCATTAGGAACCCTGAAGTTTTTAAAACCCTGTTCCCTTGACGTTTCAACGGCACTGACATTGTAAAAGTTTGATTCCCGGCCAAGCGTCAAAATTGCACTTCGGCCCTTTCGTCCCGCTTCCGCTGAATTCATCTCGTCATTCTTTATGATCTCCCATAATGTTTCCGCTCGAGCTGAAGCCTCATCTGTATTAGCGCTAATTCTAATCTCGTTGTCTCGATTTTGTTCACGATTCGCCTCAAAAGCTCCGATCAGATCGGCTGGCAAGCCTTCCTTTGGCGCGCTCTCTTCTGCCGCGGCCGGACGTCCGCCTATGCCGCCCAAAGTCGAAGCGGCCAACCCGACTCCCATCACCGCATTTCTTACTCCCCGCGGCAAACGAAGAACCCAGCCGCCCCGAGGACTATCGCTTTTACTTTCTTCACTTGGCCGATATTCATCGGGGACATACCCTACACCTTCCGGATTCGCCATTCTAACTCCTTTCTTTAATACCTATCTATTGCTAAAAAGCTGTATTCTATTTTTCACCACTTGAGTCACGGCCGGCATGGCTGCTTCAAATAGTGTACGGTAATCTTTCTCCTCGCGCGAAGCGCCGTAAATACCCGCTAAATATGCTTTGCGGATACGGGTGTCGACATTAAACTTGCCGACACCTGATTTTATCGCCGCCTTAATCTGGTCGTCAGACAAGCCGGAGGAGCCGTGAATAACAAGGGGGATTTTGACGATGGAGGCAATCTTGGCCAACAATTTAAGATCGATCTCTTCGTCCTGCGGCGCGCCGTGTTCGTTGCCGATCGCCACAGCGATTGAATCAACACCGGTTTTCTTGATAAATTCCGTCGTCCGCTCCGGCGAACTCAAAACATCCTGACGGTCCCGGCCGGCTTCATCGATCTCTTTGGCGCCCAAGACCCCAATCTCACCCTCCACTGCCGCACCGCGCCAATGGGCATATTTAACCACCCGCCGCGTCAGCGCGACATTTTCACTGTAGGGCAAGCAAGAACCGTCGATCATTACGGATTTGTAACCAATATCCAGGCAGGCTTTGGCAATCTCCCACTCTTTGCCGTGATCAAGATGAATCGCGGCTTTAATGCCGGAGTTCTCGACTTCGTCTCGAACAATATCGAAAAGGGTTTTTAAGCCGGCATACTTAATGGCGCTGGGCGTAGTTTGGATGAGTATCGGCTGTTTTAATTCCCGGGCCGCGGCGCAGATAGCCTTGGTGATTTCGAGATTAGAGGTATTAAAGGCTCCAATCGCATAACCACCCCTCCTTGCCAACCTTAACTCTTTTGCGGCATTCATCTTCATAATTAATCCTTCCCGCCCTCCAGGGCGATGATACCGGGTAATGGCCGACCGGATAAGAACTCCAAGGCGGCTCCGCCGCCGGTAGAGATAAATGTGAAACCTTGTGATAAATTATGAGAATTTATGAAACTAACCGTGTCGCCACCAGCCACAACTTTAGTACCATTAACTTCTGTGATAGCCTCGGCAATTGATTTTGTCCCAACAGCATAACGTTCATCTTCAGTGTAGCCAAGGTTGCCATTCCAGAAAATCGTCTTGGCACCCCGAATAAGGCGGGTGTATTCTTTGATTGTTTCCGGACCGATATCAAGAATGTCAAAGCCGTCTTCCTTTTCTTTCCTGACACCATCCAGCGGAACCGTGATCTTTGGTCCGAACTCTTCCCGCATCTTGCGGCAAACCTCGACCATCTCGGGATCTGACAAAGATTGACCAATCTCTGTCCCTCCGGCCGCCAGAAAAGTATTAGCTACCGCTCCGCCCAACAGAATTCGGTCAACTCTGCGAGCCAAGTTGTTGATAACACCGGCCTTGTCCTTAATCTTCGCGCCACCAACAATGACAATAAAGGGCGACTCAGCTCTCTCTAAAAGTAAACTGAGTGTCGCCGTCTCTGACTCCAGCAACAGTCCCCCATAAGCGGGCAGATATTTGGTGATAGCGCTAACCGAGGCGGCATTGCGATGGCAAACAGCAAAGGCATCATTGACATAAACCTCAGCCAAGCCACCCAGTTTTCGTGCAAATTCGTCATCGTTTTGCTCCTCGCCCGGATCAAAGCGCAAGTTGCCAAGAACCAGGATTCCGGCCGGCTCCATAGTCTCGATTATCTCCCCCACCCTCGGCTCAAAAAGAAAGTCAGTCCCGGAAACCGGGTGCCCCAGCAGTTTAGCCAGATGCCGGGCCAGGGGAATAGTTGACAGATCAAGGTTAACCTCTCCGCCGGGCTTGCCAAGATGGGTGCCGATAATGATTTTAGCCCCCTGCTCCATTAAGTGTTTAATCGTCGGCAAGACCGATCTGATGCGATTGTCGTCGACGATCTCGCGATCCTTCATCGTCACGTTAAAATCGGTCCGCAAAAAGACCCTCTTCCCCTTCAAATTTGCATCTCGAATACTTCTCATTTGTTAATCAATCCGGCCAGTTCGACTAAGCGGTTTGAATACCCCCATTCGTTATCATACCAAGCGATAATTTTAACCAAATCACCATCGATAACCTGGGTCAGTGAAAGATCGACAATTGCCGAGTGGGGATTACCGATGATATCGGTAGAGACAACCGGTTCCGATGTCACCTCGATGATGTTTTTCATTTTGCCCTTCGCCGCTTCGGCCATAGTCTTGTTGATCTCCTCCGCTGTCGTTTTCTTTTTGAGCAGGACGGTGATGTCAGAGAGAGAAACAACGGGTGTCGGCACACGGATCGCCAAGCCGTCAAACCGATCTTTGAGAGTGGGAATGGTTTTATAGGCGGCCTTAGCCGCGCCGGTTGTCGTTGGTACAATATTAATGGCCGCCGCCCGGGCCCGCCGGAGGTCCTTGTGCGGCCCGTCAACCAGATTCTGGTCGGCAGTATAAGAGTGGATGGTGGTCATAAGCGATTTGGCAATACCAAAAGTATCCTCGAGCACCTTCATAATGGGGGTGATGCAGTTGGTGGTGCAGGAAGCACAAGAGATCACCTCTTCGCCTTTGTAATCATCAGTATTGACGCCGACAACATAAGTTGGCGTCACTTCATCCTTAGCCGGCGCTGACATAATCACCTTTTTGGTGCCAGCCTTAATATGAGCCGCCGCCTTCTCCTTCTCGGTAAAGACACCGGTTGACTCGATTACTACGTCGATGCCCAGATCCTTCCAGGGAAGGCCGGCCGGCTCCTTCTCAGAGATAAATTTGATCTTCTTACCGCCAATGATCAGACTGCCCTCACTTGCCCTAATCTCTTTGTTATAGATCCCGTAGCAACTGTCGTACTTCAAAAGATGGGCCAGGGTATTGATATCGCCCAGGTCATTAATGGCCACTAGCTCCACATTGCTCTGCTCGAGCGCGATCTTAGCCGCCGCCCGGCCAATCCGCCCAAAGCCGCTTATCGCAATCTTCATTCGTCCCTCCGTTGTGGATAATTTCGATTATTTATACTCTGCCTTTAGATGGTTCTTTACCGTATCCTCGAGATATTTTTTAATATCGGAAAAGTCAACCTGTCGGCCGTGTTTATAGTTAATCTCGACAAACTCGATGTCGTCGAAGTAGACCAAACTTTTCATAATTAAAGCGTGGTTTAGGGTTGGAAATTTTTTTTCCGATAATTGAACGAGCTCCCGTAATGGGATTTTGTGCAGAATAAAATACAGATCAATGTAATCCTTTAAGGCAGCCCGACCGGTCATAGCTGAAAATTTCATACAACCGATATCGGCGACTGAAGCCAATCTAAGATATCGATCATTGATAATTTGACCGATTAACGGGTAAGGATAAGTTAAAAAACTGAATCTGATTTTATCGTCGATGATAACACTGAGAGTGTCTTTCTCGTCCTGGATTTTCTCGATCTTGTGACCGGTGAATGTCGCTTGAACTTTTTCAAAAAGTTCCTCGGTTGAAAAAGAATCGGGTCTAAAAAAATCAAAGTCGATACTGTCGCGATGTCCTAACTGTAAAGCCAAACCGGTGCCGCCAGCCAAATAAAAACCAGCCTTAAAATCTGCCAACAATGGTAGAATTTTCCTGCGTTCCTCATCTAAGATGTCGCGGAAGATATCTTCATCCATTCAGACCTTTCTTTTGGCTGGATATCCAGAACCAGCGACCACAAAGCAAGAGATGGTTTGTTCCATGCCCCCTTGGGTACTCTCGCGGCCTCTTCTCGAACACGATCCCTGCCGTAGTAAGAGAAAAGCCAATCCCATGCTTCTGTGCTGCCGTAGTTCAAAACCTGCCCGATTACAGTTCGACCGGATTTTTCCAAGTCTAATCTGTCCGTGTCGTACGACCAAAGGGTAACCTTGACCGACTGCGGCATTTTTGATAGTTTTTCTTCTGTCATAACCAAATTATACCACATTAAGCCTGACTGCGGAAGTGCTTGACGCGAGCCCAGGTCTCACAGATTTTGACAAACTCCGACGAGCGGATGCTGGCGCCGCCGACCAGAACGCCGTCAATCTCGGGGCGGGCGGCGTAAGCGGCAATGTTTTTTGAATTGACACTGCCGCCGTAGAGAACGGGTGTTTCGGCTAAACCAACCTCCCGCAGTTGATTAATCACTCTGGCTACATACTCCGGAGCGGCATTATCCCCCGTTCCGATCGCCCAAACCGGCTCATAAGCCACAACGATGTCGGTAAGGCGTTTTTTAGGAATCTCCTCCAGCGCCGCTTTGAGTTCCGCCACCGGTTCGGCCGGATTGTTCTTTTTTTTGCGCTCGCCAACGCAAACAATCGGCACCAGACCGGCTTCGAGCGCAGCGATGGTTTTTTCATTGACAATTTCGTCGGTTTCGCCGAAATGCTCCCGGCGCTCAGAGTGACCGATAATAACATATTTGGCCACATCCCGAATCATCAGCGGGGAGATCTCGCCCGTAAAGGCACCCTCTACCTCGAAGTACATATTCTGAGCGCCAAGCTCAATCCGACCCCGGCCGACTACCGCCAAAACCTCAGAAATCCAGACTGCCGGCGGACAAAGAACAATCTCCGCTTCTGGCAGGCGAGCTAAATTATCCCGCAAAGTTGTTGCCAATATAGTTGCGTCGGCCGCCCGCGTGTACATCTTCCAGTTGCCGACTACAATCGGTCGCCTCATAATCCCTCCGTTTCTTGTTTATTATACAACTCGATTAAGCTTTCCGCCAGCTTTTCCGAATTATGGTAGAGAGGGTTAGGGGTTGAAATAATATCGTCGCATGCAATTCTCACCCCCAAAATTTCCTGCTTGTCGGTGGTAATATTATTGACCTCGCCTAACTTATAAACATCCTTTGAACGACGCAGAATTTTATTATTCACCAGACAGTGGTCAAAAACGCGGCCGCCGGCATGCTCAAAGATCGCTTGAATGTGGTCATCAATCGAATACTTCGCGGTTTGTGTCCGCTCGGTTGAACAGTTGGCAACATAGGTTTTGACTGCCCGGCGGTTCTGCCGCACCGCCTGCGTGATCCCCGGTATCAGAAAATTGGGGATGACACTGCCGTAGAGACTGCCGGGGCCGATAACGATTAGGTCCGCCTCCCCCAGCGCTCGAATGGCTTTTGTATATGCCCGAACGCCCTTCTTGCTTAATGAGATCTTGCGGGGACGTTTAACAAGTTTGTCGAGATAATCCTCACCCTTCACCTTGGTGCCGTCTTCATATTCAATTATGAGATCAACCGGCTCAAGCGTGGCCGGCAAAACCTTGCCGGCAGTCTGAAAGATCTCCGAGGTAACCTCGATCGCCTTATCAAAGGAACCAAAGTAGTCGGAAAGGGCGGTGAGCCAGATATTACCCAGAGTGTGGCCACCCAGCCGGCTCTTTTTTTGGGCAAAACGATAGTCAAAGAGCTTTGTTACCAGAACTTCGTCCAGGGCTAGAGCAGCCAAACACTTTCTAATATCGCCGGGGGCCGGAATATCAAACTCGCGGCGCAGTTCTCCGGTCGAAGAACCGCTGTCCGCCACGGTGACGATGGCAGAAATGTGCCGCGAGTATCTCTTCAAGCCGCGCAACAAATTGGCCAGACCGGTCCCGCCGCCGATAACGGCGACTTTAATATCGCGTCCTGTATGATAACGCGGATCACCCGGCTCGTAGCGCAAACCGTTCCACCAGTTTTTTATAATTCGCCTCATCTCTTTATCCCGCCTGTCCCCAAACAAACATCAACTCTATGCTTTACTTTACGGACTTTATAATTATTGTCTCACTTGTGGTGCGATCGCACACTTTGTGGACATTATTAATTATTCCCCCATCATCCCCCTACTGTGCAGCTTCTTGTAGTACGATTGAGCGAAGCGGTGAGCCTCGTTGCGCGCCTTAACCAGGATAATTTCCAGCTCTCGATTTCTCTTGACGTAATGAGCAATATTTTGATCGGAAAAATGAAATTCGTTTTTGTCCCGCTTCGGGCCCTTGGCGATAGCCACCACCGGAATATCAAAATTATACTCCCCTAGCACCCGCATTGCCAAATTGAGATGGGCAACACCACCATCAACCAGGATCAAGTCGGGCCGGGGCCAATCGTTGGCAAACCGCCGTGCCAGCACCTCTTTCATCATCTGAACATCACCTTGGCCTTGCTCAAGGCTCAAGGCCGAAGGCCGAAGGCGAAAACGACGATAGTCTTTTTTGCTTGTCTCGCCGCCGCTAAAAACAATCATCGCCCCGACGGCATACTGCCCGCTAATATTGGCAATATCATAAGCCTCGATGCGCCGGAAAGCAAGTTTGGCCGGAGCAGTGAAATCATCCCTAAGACCAATGGCCGCCTGGCCGATATGGCGCAACGCAGTGAGACGATCGCGAATAACAGCAGCCGCCTCAAACTTCCGGTTTTGACTTAACGTTGCCATCTCTTGTTCCAGGTCTTTAATCACCTGTTTTTTCTTGCCCCGCAAAAAGTTCTTCAGATAGGTGATGTTTTTGGTGTACTCCTCCGTGCTGACTGCCCCGACACACGGCGCCGAGCAAATATGCAAATCGCCATACAAACAGGCCCGGTTGTTCTTCTGGGCTCGGCTATATTTGACTTCGGAGCAGTCATAATAGGGAAAGACGCGGCGGAGATAGCACATTGAACGCTTCAAGAGATCTCCCGCCGGATACGGCCCAAAGTACCAGGCGCTTTTATCATCAACATCGACATCCTTGTACCGAATGAGTGAGACTTTAGAATATTCATTGCATTGATTTTCTTTCATCCCTGATACGTGATATGTGATACGTGATGCGTGTTTTGGTTTTGTTATCTTGATCATCAGAAACGATTTATCGTCTTTTTGGCGAATGTTGTACTTGGGTTTGAGTTTGCCGATGAGGTCGGCCTCCAAAATAACCGCCTCAATCTCGCTTTCAGTTTCGATGATCTTGATATCTACAGCCTGGCTAACCATTAAATCGATCACCGGACCGCGGCCAATCTCCTTGGCGAAGTAAGACTTCAAGCGATTCTGTAAGTTTTTGGCTTTGCCGATATACAAAATCTCGCCGGTTTCCCCGATAAACTGGTACACGCCCGCTAATTTGGACAAATCCTTAATTTTCTCTTTTAGTCTTGACATTTTTGGGCGGAAATAGTTAAATGAATATTAAATCCCAGGAAAGGAGCACACCAAATGCTTGTCGCTGCGCCGCCGCGAGCAGTCAAGTTGGCCGAGGAAAACGACTGGCGAGAGTTGGGTCGCTATCTGGCGACATTCGCTCCGCGCGCCCTCCGGGAGATTATGCCCGCCATCATCGCGACGATGAGAGGGCGCGGTGTTGATGTCACTGCGGCGATCTGCGCTATTCTCGACGCCATGCCGAGGCATAGCCCATACAGCCTGATCGAACAGGTTCAGACCGTTTTGGAAAGCGACGAGTCGCTTCTCCCGATCTCGCGCTCACTGCTGGAACGCGCCTTCTTTCCGCCCGACCCCGATTCTTCTCCCCCTTGGCCAGCGCTGCCGCCAGGTCCTTATTTTATTCACTGCTTTCATTGCTTCAATATACACGCATATACTGTCTTACTGTCCCCTTGTTGTCTTTATCGCCTCCCTTGCCCCCCTTACTGCCCTTTTGTCGCCCCCCCTATCATCCCTTTGTTATCCCCTTGATCTCCCTTGATATCTCTCCGACCGACACAATCTTTATTTTATTATCGATCCTATCGACCAGCTCCGCTCCGCCAGCGGCCAGGGATTTTTCAGAGATAATGAGCCGGATAGGACACCCGATTAAATCAGCCTCGGCGAATTTTTCGCCGGCCGAAATATCGCGGTCATCAAACAAAACTTCGATATTTTTTTTTCTTAATTCATCATAAATCCTGTTCGCCTGATCATTTTTATTAAGAGAGATCAGGTGAATCCGATACGGTGCAATTTCTCCGGGCCAGACCATAGCGTTTTTGGCTGCGTCATATTTCATCTCCGCTACCGTCGCCATCGCCCGCGTTAAACCGATACCGTAAGAACCCATCACCATCACTTTCTCTTTGCCGTCCCTATCAAGGAAAACCGCTCCCATCGGCTCGGAAAACCGTGCCATCAAGGGAAAGATATTGCCAACCTCAATGCCGCGATCCATCTTGATGCGGCCATCACACCCCGGACACTTGTCGCCATCCTTGACTTTGGCGATCTCCTTGTTCTGAGCAAAATCGCACTTGTCGCAGTAATAAATTGTATCTTCTCCCACCGGTGTCAGCACCTGAAACTCGTGGGAAAATTTTGAAAAAACCCCGCCCGAAGCCTCGACCAACTTCACACTAAGGCCCAAACGGTCAAAAATCTTAAAGTAAGCAGCTCTCACTACATCATAGTAACGCCAAAGATCATCTTCGCTGGTATGAAAACTATAGAGGTCCTTCATAATAAATTCCCGGCCGCGGAGCAGGCCGGATTTGGCCCGGGGTTCATTTCTGAACTTAGCCTGAATCTGATAGAGGGCAATTGGCAAATTTTTATAGGAATTGGTGCTGCCGCGAACAATGTCAGTTGTCTCCTCTTCATGAGTCGGCGCCAAACACAACTCCTTGCCGCGACTGTCCCGGAGCTTATAGAAGATGTCCACTGCCGACTGCCAGCGGCCCGTTTCCTCCCACAGCTCCTTGGGCTGCAACACATTCATTAAAATTTCTTGCCCGCCAATAGTGTTCATTTCCTCGCGAATGATCTGCTCGATTTTTTTTAGAACTCGAAAGCCAAGGGGCAGTAGAGCATAAACTCCGGCCATATGCTTATGGGCAAACCCGGCCCGGATAAAGTACGAAGCGTTAATTGAGTCGGCATCCGCCGGTGTTTCCTTGCGGGTTTTGTAAAATAGTTGCGACTGCTTCATTTAGTCTCCTATAAATTTACAAATTCACCGAAACTACAAATCATACAAATATTTGCAATATTGGTAATTTTGTTGAATTCGTAATTTTGTAGTAAGGCTAGAAGAGTTTGATAATGTCGCGGTAAGTGATGGCTAGTAGAAGAGCGATCAAAACAGCAAAACCGATGGTATGGATAATGTTTTCGATCTCTTCTCTCACCACTTTGCGGCCATGCAGCTTCTCCAGGGCGATAAAGAGCAGACGGCCGCCATCAAGCGCCGGAAAGGGCAAGATGTTGATAATCGCCAAATTAACGGAGAGCATAGCGATAAACTGCAGGAAAACCATTACTCCCGCCCGAACCGCCAAACCGCTGTAAACATAAACGGCAACCGGTCCGCCCACCTCCTCGGCGACCTCGCCGCGTGCAAAAAGATTGTGTAAAAATTGGCCGAAAAACCTAAAGGTGACCTCGACCACATGCCAAGTCTCACGAAGAGCGACATAAGGCGCCTGATACCACGGCACCTTCACGATCGATCTCTCGGCCAAAGCTACGCCCAGCGGCGCCTCTCCATCCCGGGAAAGCTCGACGCTCTTAGTCTCCGACTGATTGCCGCGCTCGTAAACAAATTCTACCCTCTCGCCCTGATGGCGGCGGGTGAAATCGCCAACACTCTCCACGGAATCAAAGTTAACCTGATCTTCGCCGGTCTGAGCCCGCAAAAGCATATCCCCGGCCTGAAAAGAGGCTTTTTCGGCGGCCGAGCCCTTCGTCACGTTGGCCACGATAATTTCCGAGCTCACCTTTTGCCCGGGCAAGGTATCCGGATCAGAGATAATCGGCGACATACCAGCAATAAAACCGACAGTCAGAATCGTCCAGGCAAGCAAAATATTCATCACCACCCCGGCAATCGAGATAGCAAAACGCTTGCCGGCTCTCTGGTTTTCGAATGCTCTCGGACTGGCGGAGTGCTCCAGCTCCCCCAGCATCTTGACATAGCCGCCAAAGGGCACGACATTAACCGAATAGCGAGTCTCTCCCTTCTTTATTGAAAACAAGCGGGGCGGAAAACCGAAAGCAAACTCCTCCACCTTTACGCCTGAGAGTTTCGCCACAACAAAATGGCCCAGTTCATGAACCAGCACCAGGACGCCCAGAACAATAAGGAAGGCGAGAATTGTTAGTATCACTTAAACATCCAATCGGTCCGAATCTGCGAATCTTATCCGATGATCCAAATACTTGCAGTGATGGCGAGCGAACCATTGGGAACATTCGGATGAAGATTCGTTTTCGGATCGCTTATTATACTTTTATAATTTCTTTTTCTTTCTCTGCCACAACCCGATCCACCTCCCGGTTCATCTCGCCGATCAGTTTATTGAGTTCGTCCTCGGCTCGATAACGATCGTCTTCGGTGATATCGCCTCTTTTCTCGGCTTCCTGAACGTGTCCCCACGCCTCTCCCCGAGTAGTACGCAAAGCAATCTTTGCCTGCTCTCCCATCTTTTTAACTTGGCCGATAATTTCTTTGCGCCTCTCCTCTGTCATCGGCGGCAAAACCAGACGAACCATTGTCCCGTCGTTGACCGGAGAGAGGCCAAGATCGGAGTTTCGAATTGCCAACTCAATGTCAGAGAGGACGTTGCGATCCCAGGGTTTAATGGCGATAACATTTGACTCGGGCACGGAGATGCTCGCCATCTCCCGTATCGGCGTACTGGTACCGTAGTAAGAGGCGCGAACGGCATCCAGAATATCCGGGTTAGCCCGACCGGTTCTGATTTTTTTTAAGTCACTAATCAGGGCGTTAATCGCCTCTGCCATCTTTGGTTTTGTTGATCTTATAATCTCTTCCACCATAGCGCCTCCCGACAATTTGAAACTTGAGGCTTCACGCCTCAAGGCTATCTTACCACTTTCTAAAAATTTGAAATATAGTAAATCAATTATTCGTAACTGCCAAGAACATAGCGGACAAAGCGGGAAACGGTAATATTTTCACCCAGCTTGGCTATCATAGAGCGAACAATGTCGCCGGCGGTCTTGTCCTGATCCTTAATAAAGGGCTGGTTTAAAAGGCAAACTTCGGCGCAATACCTGTCCAGCTTGCCCTCGACAATCTTGGTGACAACTGCCTCCGGCTTACCCTGAGTTCTGGCCTCCTCGGCAAACTCCCTTTTTCTCTCCTCAACAATCTCTTGGGGAATATGGCTGGGAGATGTATAGAGAGGATTCATCGCCGCAACCTGCAGGGCCAAATCGTGAGCCAATTGTTTGAACTCCTCGTTGCGAGCCACAAAATCGGTTTCACACAGAACCTCCAGTAGCACGCCAATGCGGCCATCGTGAGAATAGGCCTCGATCAAACCCGATCCGGTGATCCGTTCAGCCTTCTTGGCCGCTTTATCCAAACCGCGCTTTTTCAAGATCGCCATGCCTTTTTCTTCATCGCCGCCCGCCTCCATAAGCGCTTTTTTGCACTCCATCATCGACAGACCGGTTTTCTCCCGCAAAGCCATTACATCTTTTGCACTGATAGTCATAATACTCCTAACGCGCGATGCTAATTTACAAATAATCCTGCGAATGATACGAATAAATTCAAATCAAAAAATTTGAATGTTTAAGTTTTTTAACGTTTTGTTTTGGTGTCTTGGCTTTAGGTTTTAATTAGCAACATTCGCATGAAAATTCGTCATTCGCATCGCTATTCCTGCTTTTCAACCGCCTTACCCTTATTCTCCCTGATCACCTGAGCAAAATAGTTGGCAAAGAGAACAATTGATTTGGTCGCGTCGTCGTTAGCCGGAACAGGATAGAGAACCGCGGTCGGATCAACGTTGGTGTCAACCAAACCAACCGCCGGGATGCCAAGCATCTTGGCCTCCGCCAAAGCATTTTTCTCATCGTGAACACCGATAAGAACAAGCGCATCGGGGCGTTTGCGCAGATTTACCAAGCCGCCATAAACCTGCTCTCCCTTGGCAACCTTTTCCCTCAATTGCGTCAACTCGCGCTTTGTCATACCCTGGCTATTGCCGGCCAGAACAATCTCCTTATTTTTAACAAAATTATCAATGGAGTTGCGTATGACCGCAAAGTTGGTGAGTGTCCCGCCCAGCCAGCGAGAGTTGACATACGGCATACCGCAATCCAGGGCCGCCGCCTTAACGATCTCGCTTGCCTGTTTTTTGGTGCCGACAAAGAGAGCAGTCTTGCCCTCGCTCGCCAATTTTGCCAAAAAATCGCTGGCCGCCTTAAGCCTCTTGGCGCTCTCCTCCAAATTAATTACATGGACGCCGGAACGAGCCGTAAAGATAAACGGCGCCATTGCCGGATGCCAGCGCGAGGTTTTATGTCCAAAGTGGACACCGGCCTGGAGCATCTCGCGCAACGTTGGTGCTTCTCCCATAACATAATCCTTTCTTGCCGCCACCTGACATTCCCGCCTGCGCGGGAGGATTCTTGAGACAGGTGTGTGAATTAGCCCTCCTTGTTCTTGACAGAATTATATTATCAGATTATTTACATTAGGGCAAGAGTGTGCTAGAATCCAAAAATGGATGACGAATCTGTCCAAATGACTAATAACCAATAAGCTGATATTTATTCGACATTCGTTATTTAGTAAAATTAGTTATCCATTTGTGGTTATTGTGAAACCAGGTATTCACCCAACTTATCACGACAATGTCACGATAAATTGCGCTTGCGGCGCAACTTATTTGGCTGGCTCAACCGACGAAGCGATCTCCATGGAAATCTGTTCGGCTTGTCATCCCTTCTTCACCGGCAAGCAGAAGCTGATTGACACGGCCGGCCGCGTTGATAAGTTCCGCGCCAGAATGGCCGCCAAGGTGCAAGCGGACAAAGCCAAAAACGAAAAGACCAAAGCTCAGAAGGACAAGGGCAAAGCTGAATCTGCTGAAAAATAACTCTGCTTTATGTATAATAAAACCGGCTTGGGCCCAGATCAGCCGGTTTTTGTTTATTGCCTATTAGACCCCATTAGACTTATTGAACCTATTATGATTTCTAAACTTCAAAAAATTTTAGATCATTATGAGGAACTGGAAAGGGAACTTCACGGTTCCGATATTCTCAATGATCAGATTAGGTTGGCTCGGGTCGCCAAAGAGAAAGCCGACCTGGACAGTCTCGCCGAGAAGATCAGGCGATATTTTGCCGTGAACAAAAATATGGCCGAGAATAAAGATATACTTGCCCGGGGCGAGGACCCGGAGCTGGCAGAGATTGCTCAAAGCGAGATCCCCGATCTGGAGAGTCAACGGAAGGGGCTGGAAGAGGAGTTAGAGTTCGCTCTTCTCCCCAAGGATCCCAACGATGAGCGCAATGTTATCGTCGAGATTCGGCCGGCCGCCGGCGGTGATGAAGCGGAACTCTTTGCGGCCGAAGTCTACCGGATGTACGCCCGATTTGCCGAGCGCCAGGGTGGGCAGATTGATGTTCTGGATTCTCAAAGTTCGAGTATCGGGGGTTTTAAGACAATCACTTTTCAGATAAACGGCCGGAGCGTCTATTCCAAAATGAAGTATGAGAGCGGCGTTCATCGTGTCCAGCGAGTGCCGGAAACCGAAAAGGCCGGCCGGATCCACACCTCGACAATTACCGTTGCTGTTCTGCCTGAAGCCGAGGAGGCAGAAGTTGAGATCAAGTCGGAAGATTTGCGTATCGATACCTTTTGCGCCACCGGGCCGGGCGGACAATCGGTTAACACAACTTATTCAGCCGTCCGTATTACCCACCTGCCCACCGGTCTGGTTGTCTCCTGCCAGGACGAGAAGAGCCAGCTCAAAAACAAGACTAAAGCGCTATCGATTCTGCGATCAAGACTATTGGCTGCTGAACAGGAAAAACTGGCTAAGGAGCGAGGTGACACCCGTCGCTCGCAGGTCGGCACCGGTGACCGCTCCGAAAAGATCCGCACTTACAATTTCCCTCAAGACCGGTTGACTGATCACCGCATCAATCAATCCTGGCATAGCTTGCCCCGGATTATGGACGGTGACCTTGATCCGATTGTTGATAACTTGATCGCCGAAGACCAATCCCGCAAACTCGCCAGCCAAGAATCCTAATGAGACATTTGGTGATAAAATCAATCCTACAGAAGTCAATCCAAGAATTAACACCCTTTACCAATACGCCGGAACTTGATGCTCGGGTTTTGCTGGAAGCGGCGATTGATAAAAAGACTGATTATATTTTCAGCCATCCCGAAGCGCCGCTGACCAATGCCGACTACGCCCAATTTAGGCGCTACATCCGGCGACGGAAAAAGGGCGAGCCGATAGCCTACATCCTCGGCCATAAGGAATTTTATGGTCTTGATTTTATTGTTAACAAAAATGTCTTGATCCCCCGCCCGGAAACCGAACTGCTAACAGAAGAAGCCCTCATCTTTATAAAAGACAGTCTTAAGCCGAAGGCCAAGGGCCGAAGGCAAAACAATGGTGGTACCAAGCCTCCGGCCTTCGGCCTTCGGCCTTTAGCGATTCTTGATATTGGTACCGGCTCCGGTAACATCATCATTGCCCTAGCAAGTCAGCAGGCCGGCAAGTCAGCAGGCCGGCAGGTTAAATTCCACGCCACCGATACATCAAAAAAGGCGCTTTATGTCGCCAAGAAGAACGCCAAAAGAATATTGTTCGAGCACAAGCGAGAACCAGGTGTTAATAGTTCTCGGCTTTTAGCCTCGAACAATATTATCAGATTTTATCACTCCGATCTCTTCTCCAACCCGCGCTTACCCCAAAAGTTCGGTATTGTTATCGCTAATCTGCCCTACGTTCCCCAAAAAGCCGAAGGCCGAAGACCGAAGGCCGAAAAAAATAAGGGGATTAACTTTGAACCCAAGGAGGCGATTTTTGCTGATGATAAAGGAACGGCAACCGTTAAGCGATTCCTCGATCAAGCCCACAGCCGCATTAATGCGGACGGACTGATTCTCGTCGAGCTCGACCCCAGAAATGCCCTTGATCTCCTCAAATACGCCAGAAATGTTTTTAAAGACAGCAAAATAGAACTCAAAAAAGACCTCGCCGGCCGCAATCGCTACCTCAAGATCTTGACCTAAAAAGTTGCTTTTTGGTCTTTATTTTGATACAATAAGGTCGCTGTGCTTACAAAACTGAAAGGGAGGGAAGAAGAGATGGCCACGGAGAGGTATATCGAGGCCGTGACCGCAAGCGGTATGGTGGTTTCTTTGCGCTGTCCAGAGGACAAGATTGAGGCAGTCAAGGAAGCCTTGGCCGCGGTGCGCGAGCTGGACATTCCCGGCTGGCGAGAACCCAGCCAGGTCGCTCATGGCGGGTACGCCGCCCTTAGCCGCTTCCGTCTGACCCAGCACGATTATGCCGGCGGCGGCGATGGCGGTATCTGCGGCTATGTTGAGGTACTGGAGATCGGTGATCCGCCGGAGGAGCGGCACAACATCGTCCTCCACTCCTTCAACACGAGGGAGGGACACGCTTTCGCCGAGTACGACACCGTCACGGAAGCCAAGGCGGCTCTCCGGCGTTGCGGCAATCTCGAAGAGAGCGCGATCAAGAAGACACCCGGGTTACGGCGGCATGTCCCCTGCGGCTGGCTCACCCCCTGGTTCTACGCCATCGGCCAGCAGGTCATCATCGGGGACTATGCCCTCGCCCCCGGCCTCGAGGATCACCCCCTCTACACGCTGGGCCGGCTCTTCGTGGTCACCGAGCTTAACGAGAAAGGAGTCCCAGCAAAGAAAGTCAAACGCTGCCTCGGTTGCCGGAGCCTTGAGGTTAAGCCAATGAGCTACTGCGACCACGACGACCGGAGCCACTTCGATCATCTCGTTTACTGGAACGACGGTTCCTGCACCCGAATCGGCAAGGGTGAGAGCGGTCCGGCCGTCCCCTATACGGATGAGATCGAGTGGATCAGGGAGGCCGCCGAGGGATGCGGGCAACTGCTCGCCGGCGGCGAAAACCCCTTCCGGATTAACCTCGTCGACGGCCGATCCTTCATCGGTTTCCTCACCAGCGCCAGCATTGATCAGCCCTCCGCTTTCAGTAGCCAGCCGGGAACTTACCTCGCCGAGATCATCCTCACCAACGGTGAAGCCTTCAGAGGTACCGTCCCCTTCTCAGAAGCCGACAGGGCGAAATACGGCACCGTCCTCCGGAAGATCCAGATCCAGCTAGGTTACAAGAGACCGGGGAGAGCTGACATTCTTATTGTCAAGCTCTGGCCATACAACGAGAAGGAAGGGGGGATCCCCTACGACCAGCGCGACAAGCCGGTAGTCTACTTTAGCCCGGCTGGTCAGCTCACTGGGTCATGATCAACACAACATCCGAGAGGGCGTCCGACGCCCTCTTTTTTGATTTCTCGGAAAAGCTAAATTCTTTTTTACTCTCTCTTGAAACCCTTGACTTTGGGGAGCAATGGTCTTTAATGTAATTGGAATCCGTTGGTGGAGGGGGGTGATCGTAATGCCAACGGCTCGAGGTTCGCCCGATCTTCGGGTGGCCGTCGTTCGAACGCCGCGCTTTGGCACTCCTGCATGTGAATACTGCGGAGCAATCATGGTCCGGTGTGAAGACGGCGGCTATCTCTGTCGGAACTGGCCGGGCTGCCGCTTCCAGTTTGAGCAGCGGCAGAAGAGAAGCAAGAAGGAGCGGTTAACCCAGTTAGTCGCTCACGTCCACCGGGCGCAACGGCGCCCGAGAAAGAGAAAGACTGCCCATGATCCCCGGGTGTAGCACCCGCCACCGGTGCCTTCGCGCAGAGAACTATCCCATCACGATAACCCGCCATCGGCGCGAAGGCACTCCACCAAAAATCCCCAAGCTTGGGGATTTTTGGTTATCTGTGTCAATTCGCGTAAATGCGCCTTTATCTGCTTGTATCAGCGTCCTTACTTGCGCTCTTCAAGCTTGATTTTAACCTTTTTCTCCGCCCCCTTGGAGAGAACTTTGAGCTCAACCTCCTCGTCAACCTGATATTGCTGAATCAAACTCATTAAAGTGTTGTCCTCATTGATCTTCTGGCCGTTAATCTCCAAGATAATGTCGTTTTCCACCAGACCCGCCTTGTCGGCGGGCGAGCCGGGAACAACAGCAAACTGGCCCAAGCCCTGACCGCGCACGATCAGCGCGCCATAATCGACAGAGAGACTGTTGGCTTTGGCGATTTCGGGCGTGAGCTGGACATAACGAACACCGATATAGGGCCGGACAATGCGGCCGGTTTTCTTTAGGCTCTCAATTGCCGATTTTGCCTCATTAACGGGAATAGCAAAACCAATCCCCTGGGCGTCGGCGGCCACAGCCGTATTGATACCAACCACCTGTCCCGCCAGATTAACCAGCGGACCGCCGGAGTTTCCGGGGTTAATCGCCGCATCAGTCTGAATCAGATTGCTAAGCGTTTCAGTGGAACTCCCCGAACTATCGCTGGCGCTAATCTTGCGATTGCGGGCCGAAACAACACCCGCCGTCACCGTGTTCTGGAATTTGCCAAGAGCGTTGCCGACTGCCACCACCCACTGGCCAACCTGGAGCTGTTCCGAGTCGCCCAACTCCACAACCGGCAAGTTTCTGGCTTCAATCTGCAAGACGGCAATATCCTGATACGAATCAACGGATTTAACAGTGGCATCAAAGCTGCGTTCGTCGGCCAAAACCACGGTATAAGTGGCGGCCGAGTCCGAAACAACATGACGATTGGTCAAGATCAAACCGTCGCTGGTAATGACAAAGCCGGTTCCGGCACCCTCGGATTCATAAACCTGGCCAAAGATGTTGGTCACAGCCTTCTTTTGCTTAATTGAGACAACGGCCGGAGCAACCTTATTGACCGCCTCGATAACGGCATTGGATTCTTCCAGAATAATCCTCTCGGTTCGCGTCGTCGGAATGGTGACACCGTCAAACCCCTTGATTCCAAGCTTGTCGGCAATGTAGCCGTTGCCGGCCGAAAAGAGTAGAACTCCGCTCACCCCGCCGACGGCGCCAAAGACAAAGCTGGCCAAAACTAAAATCAAAACCCCCAGGCCAAATCTTTTTTTAAGTCCGCCCTTTAACTTATCAGCCGGCGTCTCATCGTCAAAATCAACTCTAGACATCTGTTCTCCTCTTTTTGTTTTAAATTCTGCCCCCAGAGTGATGCACAAGGCAAACCGCTTTATTGGTCCCGGTGAACCTTTCGCTCGACATCCTCGGCCGCCTCTTTGGCCTTGCGGGCAGCGGCCTCGAGCGCCTCCCGACCGCGATACTTGGCCTGGTCTATAGTTTCTTGCACCTCGCCGGCCTTCTCGCGCGCATACTCCTCGCCCTTCTCCTTGTACTCCTCCGCCCTATCCTTGATTATTTTGCGCGTCTCTTTACCGCTCTTGGGCGCAAACAAGATACCCAAAACAGCCCCGGTGACCGCGCCAAGCAGGGCGCCCAGAGCAAACTTTTTACCGTCATTGTGGTTGCTTGTCATCTTTATCTCCTTTCTGTGCCGGCTTGCCGGCATCATCTGTCTTTTCTTTAGTTAGTCCCAAACCCAGCGTTGTCAAAAATGATTTCGCCGCCGCGTAGTAAATCTTGATCATGTCCTCCAGGCCGGTCACATAACTGTTGACCTCCCGAATTCGGGCGTCCATTACTCGAGCCGCATCATCAATCTTGCGTAAAATTAAAATAAGATAGACAAGGACAGCCGTCAGCACAACTACGGCAACAATGCCCGCTCCGATCAGAATTTGGATTAGCGTTTCCGTCAGCATATTCCAATCTCCCGCCCGACAATTCAACAATCACTTTCATTATACCATAAAAATCAGGCCTTACTCTCATCGACAACCTGCCAACCGGCTTGATCAATCTTGGAGTTGGACACAACATAAATACTGCCCTTATTGTCGCGGATCCTGGTTTTGCGAACATCTATTTTCTCAATCACCCCTTCAATTTCTCCGGTTTTGATGCGCAAACCGCAGGCGAAATTTTTATCCCGCGCCAAAAAGATGCCGGCGAGAGCATCCGCCGTGATCGTCGAGGCGCCATTGGCCAGCGCCAAGCCAAGTACCAAAAGAGAGCCGGATATCTTGATCGCAAGCGAGCCCAGCCCGGCCTGCCTTGCCAACTCCGAAAAGAGCACCACCCACATCACAATCAGCAATATTGAGATGATGATATCGCTGAGCGCTCTGGGGATTCGCGCTACCTTGAGAGCATTCTTAAGTAAGGCGGCCAAAATCTTAATGAGGATGTAGCCAAAGAGAAGCCCCAAAGTGAGATCGGGAATCTTGGGACCGATCGCTAAAAGCGGACTTAAGAAACGACCAAGTATCTCCTCTGCCATACAACCTCCTTGCGCCCCTGGTGTGAAACAGATTTGCACATCGGGTGACGGTAATTAAGAAATGAGTTTTCTTCGTAATATCTCATTAACCAATTTAGGGTCGGCCCGCCCCCCTGTTTCTCTCATAACCTGACCGACAAAAAAACCGAAAAGTTGCGTCCTGCCGCTTTTATATCTAACCACTTCGGCCGAATTTTGACTGAGAACGGTCTCGACAGTTTTTTCCAGCTCCTTGCGATCACCGGTCACCTCCAGACCGACCGCCTTTTTTGCTTCTTCGTATGAAGAGTTATGATCATGAATAAATTTGGCCAGAGCCGAAAATTGAGCCTTGGTAACCTGGCCGTCAGCAAATGCCTCAATAAGATCGATGTAAGGATTGGTTTTGACTCCACCGAGAATTTCAAGAGAAAAACCAAAATAATTATGAATGAGGCTTTGAGCTAGCGCTTTTACAAAAGACGCATCGTCGCGGTGTGATTGAGTCAAAATATCATTAAATTGTCTCCATCTTGTCTTATCCTTAACTATAATTTCAGCATCAGCCGGTGTCAAACCCATTGAAATAAGGTTGTCAATTTTTTCTTCCAGCGAAACAGTGGTTTCTTGAGCTAATTTTCCCTGATCGATTTTTGATGTATCAATCGGCGGGATGTCCGGTTCGGGGAAGTAGCGGTAATCAGCCGACTCTTCCTTTTGACGCTGGACATAGGTAATATTTTTGACACTATCATAGCCTCGCGTCACCTTGGTCCGCTTCTTGGGCCAGTTGGGATAGTCAGCCTTAAGTCTTACCTCCTCCAGCGCCAAGGCTTTTTCGACAAATTTAAATGAGTTTAAATTCTTGATCTCCACAATCTCCGACATCCTAATACTTTCACCCTTTCGCCTTTCGCCTTTCGACTCACAAATTGAAATATTGGCGTCGCATCTCAAGTGCCCCTTTTCCATATCGGCATCGGAAACTTCAACCTCGTCGCGAACTACTTTTTGCAGCCGGCGCAAAAAGTCGCCGGCCATTTTGGGCGAGGTGATGTCCGGTTCGGTTACTATCTCCATCAGCGGCGTCCCGGCTCGGTTTAGATCAACTAAACTTTGACCATTCGAATGGATCAGCTTGCCGGCATCCTCCTCCAGGTGAATGCGATTGAACCTGATTTTTATTTTACTTAGTTCTCGCTTTGCTCGAACAATACTTGCATCGAGAGTATTCGAGATATTGTTCGAGGCCGTCGGCCGAGAACTATCTGCCTCGATTTCAATATAACCGCCGACACAAAAAGGCTCATCATACTGTGAAATCTGATACCCCTTGGGTAGATCGGGATAAAAGTAGTGTTTGCGATCAAATTTGGCCATCGGGGAAATTTGGGCGTTTAAGGCGATTCCGGTCTTGATTGTCCATTCGATTGCCTGTTTATTAGCCACTGGCAAGGCGCCGGGCAAGCCCAAGCAAACCGGACAAACTACCGTATTTGGTGCTTTACCCTCGGCGTTATTATCGCAACGGCAAAACATCTTGCTCTTGGTCTTGAGCTGAACATGAATCTCTAAGCCGATTATGGTGAGTAAAGTCGAATCCATTGTGGTTTTAAGGCTATCCATCATCAAATAGTTTTAATATATTTTAGCAATTTCTCGGCCGCGCCTCGCAATTCGTGCCAATCGATATTTTGACTGTGTTCATGCGCCAACTGATTGCGCACTTTGTGCCCCTGCCAGATGCTCTCGTAAGTTTGCCTGTCGATCTTGCTGTGAGCATTTTTTAACCGCTCCCCCATTGATTCGCCCGCAAATCCGACTCCGCGCAAAACCCGATCAACCAACTTGTCGGCCTCAAAGACTGCCTGGCGCAGTTCATGAATATTCTCCGATTTAAGCATCTCTTCAATCTCGAGCCGGCGGCGAATGATCTCCTGTTTCTCCGGCCAACTCAAGCCGCGCCGGCCTTGCCAGCGCCTGAAAATTAAACGGAAGAGCGCCGCGATGCCGCGCAGGATCCCCAAAACGAGAGCCTCCAAAACCGTTTGCTGATTTTTGCGCTGATTGGCCATTATTTTATCTCAATTCCTTGAATAGAAACCGGTTCTTTGGGTTTATCGTTCTCGTCCACTTCAACTGAAGCAATAAGACGTACAATCTCCATCCCCTTTGTTACCCGGCCAAAAACGGTGTGCTTACCGTCAAGATACGGCTGAGCTTGTTCAGTAACAATAAAGAATTGGCTGCCATTGGTGTTCGGCCCCGAATTGGCCATCGCCAACACCCCCGGCTCCATCTTTTTGGATTGAAGATTGGAGTTATAGCGGTAGCCCTGAGATTCGTATTGCTTAATCTGTTCTGGCGGTACACCAATGCTTTGCGGATTAATCTCATCCTCAAACTGGCCGCCCCAAGCGCTCTCGCCGCCGCCGCCGTCACCCTTGGGATCGCCGCCCTGAATGACAAAGTCGCGGATAACCCGATGCCAAGTCAGATTATTATAGTATCCCCGCTTTGATAATTCGATAAAGTTCTGAACCGTTCGCGGCGCGCTCTGATCAAAAAGCTCAACCTCAATATCACCGAAACTGGTATGAAGAATAGCCTGGTTGCTTGCCGCGGCTGTTTGGGGGTTTTGACGACGATAACTCTCCAGGCGAGGATTAAGCAGGGGAAAGGCGCCAAGCAGAGAGAAACATAAAACAATGACCCAAAAATCAAGGCGACGCCAGAAACGGCGCCACTTTTGCTGTTCCTGCCGCATTGACTCCAGAATATCCTTGCGCTGGCGGAGAATCTCCTCTGCCTGCTCCCTTTTTAATTGTGCTCTTTTTCCCATTAAACTCCTTCGGAGTAATAACCAAGACACAAGACACAATAACCAAACAAATCTCAATTACCAAATGTTCAATCATCAAACACTTAGGTATTAGACGTTAGGATTTGGAATCTGTTTGGTGTTTGTCTTTTGACTATTGGCAATTGTCTGTATCTTGTCTCTTGTTTCTTGGTCATTTAATTACTGGTTTTTTAAGATGCCAATCAGTCTCTTGCTGGAAAGCGTGTCCGACTTGTAAAAGCGTCGATTCCCCCCACATCGGCCCGATCAACTGCAAACCGACCGGCAAATTATTACTGGTAAATCCGACTGGAATACTCAAAGCCGGAATTCCGGCAATATTGACCGGCACCGTATCAACATCCGCCAGATACATCAACAACGGATCATCAATCTTCTCGCCTAGTCGGAAAGCCGGAAAAGGGGAGATCGGCGCCAATAAAACATCAACTTCCCTAAAAACTCTTTCATACTCACGCTTAATACAAGTTCGAACTTTAGCCGCATTTCTATAATAAGCATCAAAGTAGCCGGAGGAAAGAGTATGCGTCCCCATCATAATTGATCGCTTTACCTCCGGACCGAATCCCTCTGACCTGCTCTCCAGATAAACATCCAGTATCGAAAGTCTTCGATCAAGTTTCTTGTTCTTCAAGACGGAATGGCCATAGCGAATACCATCATACCGCGACATGTTTGAGGAAGCCTCTGATTTAACCAGGATGTAGTAAGCGGCAATCGCATAATGAGTTAACGGTAATGAAACCGGAACCATTTTTGCGCCTAGTTTTTCAAAGACTTTTTCTGCGTCTCTTAACTTTGATGCTACTTCCGGATCCAAACTCTCGCCGTAAAATTCTTTTGGAATACCGATCTTCTTACCGGTTATTTTAGAATTTAATGATGTTAAATAATCCGGCAGGTCATGCGCCACCGATGTGCTATCGCGAGGATCATTTCCGGCGATTTTATTTAACACAATCGCTATATCTTCAACCGATTTGGCCATCGGACCAACGGTGTCAAAACTGGAAGCATAACTTACAACGCCATATCGAGAAACCAAACCATAAGAAACCTTAAGGCCGGTGATGCTGCAAAAGCTCGCTGGTTGGCGAATTGATCCGCCGGTATCCGTTCCGACTGAAGCCAAGCATTCATCAGTTGCTACTGCTGCTGCCGGTCCGCCCGATGAACCGCCTGGTACACGAGACAAATCCCAGGGATTTCTTGTTGTTGATATACCCTCACCCCTACCCTCTCCCATCGGAATGGGCGAGGGAGTTCCTCTTAATTCCCTCTCCCTTTCAGGGAGAGGGTTAGGGTGAGGGTGAGGGATTTTTGCTGTCTTGTACGCCGATGCTTCCGTTGATGAACCCATGGTGAATTCATCGGTATTCACTTTTCCGGTCAGGACACTGCCAGCACTCATTAATCTTTCATAAACAGTTGCATTGTAGGGCGGAATAAAATCATCAAGAATCTTTGAAGCTGCAGTTGTCTTAATTCCTTTTGTTAACACAACATCTTTTAGAGAGATTGGAATACCATCGATTTCTGAGAGTGGTTTGTCTGCTTTTCTACGCTTATCTGATTCTTTCGCCTGCTTTAATGCTAATTCTTTGGTCAGAGTTATATACGCTCCGATTTTTGATTCTACCGCCTCAATTCGCTCAAAAACCGCTTCAGTCAATTCAACCGAGGTAATCTCGCTCCTAGCTAATCTTTCGCTAGCCTCTTTGATTGTCAGTTTATTCAGTTCCATTTCCTATCTGTCATCCTGAGGAACCCGTAACAACGGGTGACGTGAGGATCCCACCATCCGCGAAGCGGACGGACTCACTTTTGATTTATTCAAACACTCCCGGCACAATAAAATAACCACCCTTAAACTCTGGAGAGTTCTTCTTAATATCGTCGTGCGATATTCCCAATTCTTCGACTTTATCCTCCCGCATAACATTTTCCAAGCCTGTAATATTAGCCATTGGTTCAATACTCTCTGTCTCAACTTTCGATAATTGATTGACATAGTCCAAAATAGAGGAGAGCTCTTTTGTATATTTCATCTCTTCCTCTTTACTTAACTCCAAGCGCGATAACTTGGCAATATGTTTTACTTGATCAATATTAATGGCCATATATAAAGCAGCTAGGAATTTAGTAGTTGGTAGCTGGAAAAAAACAATTCCTAATTTCTAACTACTGATACCCAGCTACTAAAACAACCTTATCACTTTCCCCTATCTGTATTCAAGCCTTATAAAACGACAAACTGAATACGCCTGCGGCGTTTACTATCTTACTTACCCCGCCCTTATGGGCATGGGTTTTTCTTGTTATGAAAAAGCGGTGGAAGTCTTCAACACCTTGTTAGGGGCATCAAATTGACTTACCACCGCTATCGGCTCGGAAACCGGCAATCAGCGCCGGCAATAGGGCGGGGGCAACAGCACTCCCCTTGCCGAAGATCGTCACCCTTGTGCCCTGACGGGCTTAGAATGTGATTGGCTAACTCGACAAGTTTGGGCCGTTGCCACCCAGTCTCCCGGCATAAGATGAATCGGAGTGGAAGACGCCGGGAGAATGAATGCAGGCAGGGAGACAGGGCCGACGTCTCCCTGCCTTGTGCGCTGGTTACCCGTTGCGCACAAGAACGCGGCTGGATCCGCCATTGGCTCCTGCAGGGAGCTTACCTACCTACCACACTATGGCAGGATCCAGCCGCCGGCGTTGCCGAACCGAACGGGTGCTCTCAGTTTCATGGCCAGAAGCAGGAGAGCGCCACTTCAGGCCGATGCGCCCCGTTTGGGGAGGGGATAGGTCGACACAATGTGCCCACTGCCACTCATTGGTGGCCATTTGGGGCTCGTGCGCCTTCCCGCTACGCATTCAGTGCGGTGCCAGCTGGAGGCTCTGGCAACCGCCCCGTTGCTGTTCGGCGGTGTCGAGTCGGACCGGCAGACAGGGTCCTCGGCCCTGCGCCGGCGGAGAGGCGATGTGTTTCTAGCCATCGCACCTCCGGGACATGCGAACCTAAGAGATGACCGGAACCGAACGTCTCGCGCGGACTAACGGCCCGAAAGCCGCATCGAAGGTACCAATCGCGTCGCGGCACCGTCGACCAATCCCCGCAAGACAGGAGTGACACCTCGGACGACTGAGTGGACCCCGAATCCACTGTCCTCCCATGGTTCCTCCTTCACAGGCCGGGAGCGGCGACAAGGAACATCGTCAGCATAACGCCGCCGCCGCTCCCGACTCGGCCTCTACCGTGCCCTTGGGAAGGTGAGACTGCTCACCCGCGCGGTTTAGGGCGATGTCCGCGCTCATTCTACCTGTTGTCTCGGGACCCTCCGTAGGTGTCCCGATCATGCGGCCCGGTAGGCCGACCGCACTCTTCTCTCGCCGAGGCCGCCGTCTAGGTGGCCGGCAACGACAGCCCAACAGACCACACCGCCATCGAACGGCGGCCGGCCCATTGGCACCACCTTGCCCTTGACCTGGTAGTCTCTTGCCTACTCAGGGTTTGTCGCTATTGTAGCACCCTTTTATAGTTTGTCAAGAAGGGGAGAGGGAAAATTATTCCTCTCTGGATATTATGTAGTCCCGTTATAGATTTTTTTAGAAACATTATTTCATTTCCCCCTCCCAGAGCAGAAGAGGATAAGGGGAGGTAGAATCTTTGACATTTACTTTATCATTGCCAAGAACTCTTTTTCCGAGATCGTTTTGATGCCGAGCTGGCGAGCTTTGTCGAGCTTGGAGCCCGGCTCCTCGCCAACAATGACGTAATCCGTGTTTTTAGAGACGGCGGAGACAACATTGCCGCCATATTGAATGATTTTTTTATGAGCCTCGTCGCGCGTCAGGGAGGGGAGAACCCCCGTCACCACAAAAGTCTGCCCGCTTAATTTATCGGCTGAGATAGGGGAGTGATAGGGCCGGACTTTAACGCCGCGTTTTAGTAAGCGATTAATAAATGCCTGATTCTTCTCGCTTTTCAGCCAAGCCGAGACCGAATCGGCCACTTTTCGGCCAATGCCGTAGATCCGATCAAGCTCCTCCCCTCTCGCCTCTCGAAATTTTTCCAGCGTCCCAAATTGCTTGGCCAGATCCGCCGCCGTTTCGGCGCCGACCATCGGAATTCCCAGGGCGTAAATAAAGCGGTCAAGATCAATCGCGCGCGCCGCCACTATCGCCTCGATCAGATTTTGCGCCGATTTTTCGGCAAAGCGCTCCAGCGGCTCGATATCCCCCGCTTTCAGCTCAAAGAGGTCGGCGGCATCCCTGATTAAGCCTTCGTCAATCAGCCGGTCAATAATCTTGGGCCCCAAGCCGTCAATATCAAAGGCGGCCTTAGAAACAAAGTGTTCAATCTTGAGTTTCTCAATGGCAAAACAGCTCATGTTGGCGCAACGGAACGCTACCTCGCCCTCCCGCCGCACCACCGGCCCGCCGCAGACGGGGCACTCCCGCGGCATCTTGAATTTCTTCTCCCGGCCGGTGCGCAGTTCTTTGATCGATTTGACCACCTCCGGAATAACATCGCCGGCCTTGCGGATGACGACAGTATCGCCAATGCGGATGTCCTTGCGTTCGATCTCATCGGCATTATGCAAGGTGGCTCGCGAGACGGTCGAGCCGGCCACCACCACCGGTCGAAGGTGAGCTACAGGGGTGAGCGAGCCGGTGCGACCAACTTGAACTTGAATGTCCTCGATGACCGTTGTTACCTCTTCGGCCGGCCACTTAAGAGCAATGGCGCCGCGCGGCGATTTGCCCACTACGCCCAGGCGCTCAAAGAGTTTTTTATCATTAATGTTCACCACCATACCATCGATTTGATAAGGCAGTTTGGGCCGCTTCTTCTCCCACTCGTGCCAGAGTTTAATCACAGTCTCTAGGTCGGGGCAAAATTTATTATAAGAATTAACCGGAAAACCCAAATCCCTCGCGATAGTGTGCTCCTCCTCGTGGGTGAGAATGGAGACTGTCCCCGCAAAGCCTGCCCCGGACTCGATCCGGGGGGACTGTCCCCCGGGAGCGACAATAAGACCATAAGCCATAAAGTTAAGATTGCGGGAGGCGGTGATCTTAGGATCGAGCTGGCGGAGAGAGCCGGCCGCCACATTCCTGGGATTGGCAAAGAGCGGCTCGCCCTTCTTTCGCCGCTCCTCATTGAGGGCGAGAAAAGAGGCTGTTGGCAAATAAACCTCGCCGCGGACAATAACGCGGCGGCGGAGAGCGTCTTTGTAATATTTTGACTCCTCCCGCAAAGCGAGAGGGATACTCCGAACGGTTTTTAAGTTTCGGGTGATTTCTTCGCCAACCCGCCCGTCGCCCCGTGTCAGACCGCGCGCCAGCCGGCCATTCTCGTAGATCAAACTAATGGCCAAGCCATCCATCTTCATCTCGGCGTAAAAGCCCGATTTTTCAATCGCGCCGCTGTTAACCAGCCGACTGATGCGTTGGCACCAGATCAAAAGATCCTCCTCGTTGAAAGCGTCATTGAGGGAGAGCATAGGAACTTCATGCCGAGCGGATTTAAACTCTTTGGCCGGCGCCCCGCCGATTTTTTGGGAGGGCGAGTCCGGATCAGCAAACTCGGGGTGCTCCTCTTCCAACTTGACCAGCTCCGCCATGAGCGAGTCATAGTCGGCATCGGTCACCCCCGGCTCGTTGAGCACGTGATAGCGGTAACGCATATCGTCAATATAGCGACGAAGTTTCTCTATTCTCTCTTTAGCTTCTTGTTTGTTCATTTCTCCTCAATCTCTCAATTTTCCTCTCTGTGCCTATTTTACCGATTTCACCCAAGAAAATCCAATTAAAAAAGGGTTGGCATGTCAGCCAACCCGTATTCTTCCCCTCCCACATTGTGCGCTACCCCGCACCGCAGGGCGGACAATTGATCGCCTCTCCGGTGACAGAATCTGCCAACCCGTCCTCCGGATCGCCGGAGTCGTGGGGTATCTCACCTACCATTGGTCGATTACGGTTGCGGCCAGAACGAGCAGGAGATGCCGCGGCCAGCCGACGGAAAACGAAGCTCTCCGTCGCCAGAACAGTGGCACCACGCTCATGGCCGGCAATGGCTACCTCTGCGTCGGCCAAGCGGCTCCGGAGAACGGCGATGGTCTCCCGATCCTCTCCATGCCTGATCTCCAGACTGGCGATCCGATCAAAGAGAATCTCGCAGGCTGTCTGTAGGGTTGTCTGAAGCTTAAGGCGACCCGTTTGATGCATCGGTTCATTGGCTTGCCTAGTTGCTTGTCGCCAGGCATCCTCTGCCAATTCCAGCCGGTCATCTTCGGTTGTCTCTCTCCTCTCCTTGATCGGCGGCCAGAGAGTCAGATGACCAGAGTCAGAAGACCTCTTTCCTCTAACCACCTGATCTGTTCCTCGAGCTTCTGTTTGTCAAGCGCCATTGTTCAACCTTCTTTCACATTCAGCCCTCTTGGCAAGATCTGTGGAAAGATTCCACTTGCCCGAACTGGGCAAATCTTACCACAACTGAACCTAACAGTCAGGGGATTGGTCCGTGAAACCGGAAATTAAATATCATGACTGGCATTTGCTATTACTTGTGTTTCTCTCCCAAGACAGGGGGAGCTAGAGGGGTACGAGACCGATCTATTTTACCACCCCACCTAACCTCCCCTAACCTAGGGGAGGAATATAAAGATACAGATTAGATATTTAATTTCCGGTTTCACGGATTGGTAACCACTGTCATCCTGAGCAATGTGGCTTAGAGCGAAGAAACTGCTTGCGAGATGACAGGAAAATACTCACTTGTTCACGATCGGAAGCAAGTGAGTATTTTTTAATTTACTGCTATAATTAAGTCAATGGAAAAAGAGACAAAGGAAATTATAAAATTGACCACTATTGAGTTACTGGCCTATTTGGAAAATCGGCTTGATAAGGTTGTTGTTAGCCTCGATGATATTTTTTCCCGCGATCACGGTTACTCCCGGCGTACGTCGGGTTACGCCGGTCCGAGAGAGGTAGATTGGAAAAATTTTCGCCAGAAAATTTACCGCCTAAAATGCCGGGGGTTGATTCGAAAAACGATCGAAAAAAAACGTTATTATCTAGAGATAACCAAAGAGGGCAAGGAAACGCTAAAAAGAAGGCTGGCACCAATTAGTTTTAAGCGCCCGGAAAAATGGGATAAAAAATGGCGCATCGTTATCTATGATGTTCCCGAGAATCACCGAGGAACTAGAGATTCAATTCGTCTCCAGCTTTATCGTGTAGGTTTTGAACAAATTCAAAAAAGCGTTTTTATCTTTCCCTTTGAATGTACGGCTGAGATCAATAAAATCTGCCGCCAATATGGCGGACGCAGCTGCATCAAGTACATGATTACCGATATTATCGAGGGTGAGGAATCAATCACCGAAGTGTTTCTCGACAAGGAAATCCTCTCTCTTTCAGACCTAACCTAACTTTGCCTAAATTAAACTTTGTAACGATTATAATTTCCCGATAAGTATCAGAAAAAAATACTCACTTGCTTCCGATCGTGATCAAGTGAGTATTTTTTGAGAGTGAAACACCAGCATGTCAAGCATATTAAGGATGGGTGACTGCATAAAGAGACGACCGCAGACTTGCCAATCTGGATAAAATTGTGTATTATTTCCCTACCAGGCACGGAAGGAATGGAGGGAACGGATGAATACAGGTAATGCCATTCTGATCCTGGCGGCAATGGTGTTTGCCGCCGGCTGCAACCGCAGCCAGGGCCAGATCAAGCTCGGAGAACCACCACCTGATAGAGGGGTGGTCTATGCCACCACCATGGCTCCGGTTGGCAACCTCGGCTACGTCGAGGTAAACAAGCAGAAAGTGCCGAAGATCGACTGGGATGGTGGGCGCGAGAAGCCGTGCGTTGTGGTCATCCACCATGCCGCCGGCCGAAACCTCACATTCCAAGATCTCTCAGATGCCGGCTTTGAGAACGGCGGATATAGGGGTATCTTCGAGAACGGCAACAAAGACCCCTTCGTTGCTCCTGGCACGCCGCCGTACTCCGGCCACTTCTGGATCATCGACAGCAAGATCCAGGAGACCTTCACCATGTACCACTGGTACATTCGGGAGATCACCACTCCCGATCATAAAGAGGTCATCCGCGAGCAGCATCTGTTGAGTGGTGCCATCGGCTGGGGCAACGGCAACTGGGAGACCAACTGCGAGGCCATCAACATCTGCCTCGACGGCGACTATGACCAAGTCTGGCCGTCAGACGAGATTCTCTGGGCTATCGCCCGTATCATCGTCGAGTACAATGCCAAGAACCCCATCAGGTGGCTGGTCGCCCACAACGAGGTGCGGAAAGAGATAAAGGATGGCGGCAAGGGGCCGACCAAGTGTCCCGGCAAATGGTTCTGGGATGGCGGTCGTGAGCGCATCATTGCGATGGCCGATCACCTCACCAGCAAAGCCACCGGCATCTCCGAGAACTATCCTCGACGTGTACGAACAGGCTATGCAAACTGAACCCCGTGCGGGGGCCGCCTGGTCCCCCGCCTTTTTTATTTTAGATCATCGCCCGCAGACGCTTGATTCGATCCTGGACGGGAGGGTGAGTCGAGAACCAGACGGCGACGTCTCGGCCCTTGAGAGGATTGGCAATATAGAGATGCGCCGTGGCGCGATTGGCCGCCTCGAGCGGTTCCTTGTCGCGCGAGATAATCTCCAGCGCCTCAGCCAAACCCTCGGGATAGCGGGTTAAGAGCACGCCGGAAGCATCCGCCAGGTACTCGCGGCGGCGGCTGATTGCCAGCTGAATCAGGGTAGCAAAGAGGGGAGCCAGGATGGCGGCGGCAATGCCGATTAAAAGTAAGATTCCATTGCCCTGCCGGTTATCATTATCGTGCCCTCGGAACCAGAGCGAGCGCATAAACCAGTCGGAAGCCAGGGCGACAATCCCCACCAGAACCACCACCACCGTCATCAGGCGAATGTCGTAGTTGCCAACGTGGCTCATCTCGTGCGCAATCACACCCTCCAATTGCCGTTTGTTAAGCTTATCAAGCAAGCCGGTCGTTACCGCCACCACCGCGTGCTCGGGGTCGCGGCCGGTGGCAAAGGCGTTGGGGGCCGAGTCGTTAATAACATAAAGGCGCGGCTTGGGCAGGCCGGCGGTAATGGCCAGATTCTCCACCAGACGGTGGAGCTCCAAAAAGGGCTCCCGGCGCGGCGCCTCACGGGCACCCGAAACGGCGAGGGTAATCGAATCGGAATAATAGTAGCTGACAAGAGCCTGAACAAGACTAAAAATGACGGCAAAGACCAGAATCGCCGGATTACCATAAACTCGGGCCAAGATCCAACCCAAACCGATAACAAGAATCAGAAAAAATCCGATCAATAGTGCCGTCCGCCGTTTGTTGGAATCAATTTGGGTGTACACTACAAAACCGTTCTTCGTCTAAGGGTCATGGTAGCGAGGCCCGTTTCGTTAAGCGTCTCTGGGTTACGTCACCGCTTATCGTTACCGATATGGGCTTCGTAACCGATAAACATTAGACGTTACCCGAAGTGTAATTATACCACAAGTCTGGCGACGAGAGGAAGAGCACCTTTGCGGCCACGGCCGGCGCTGACAGTGCCCCAAAACAGTTCAAAGAGAAGAAAGGCAAGCCCAAGCCAGCCGACAAGGGGCAGCCAAAAGAGAAAGGGGACAAATGCCCAGACCACAAGTAGGGCCACACCCTGCCTGACATGATGGCGGACAAAACTGTCTCTTCGGCCAAGGAAGAGGGGAATGACCAGTAAAATCTGGAGGTAGGCCAAAGTTGACAGAATGCGATGACGTACCTTAACGTCGATCAAGGGAAAAGAGCCCGCTTTCGCCTCCTTTTTTTCTTGCTTAATATCCTTCAGCGAGAACTCCTCGCCCCTCCCATTCCCCTGCCGCCGAACCCGCCGCCAGATGTTTTTGACGTGCGGCTTGATCGGCAACTCTCTAGCCCGCTGTATCAACCCCGCCGTTTTAATTTTTACCGCTCTTGACTTTGGTGCAACCTTGATCATATTACCTCTTAATCAAATTTAACCTTCACCGGCTCTTTGGCCGCTTCTTCTTTAAGTTCAAAAAGTTCACGCTCCTTAAAGCCAAGCATATTGGCGATAATGTTAGTCGGGAAACTCTGGACGGCGATATTCATATCCCGAACATTGGCATTATAAAAACGGCGGGACGCCTGAATTTTATCCTCCGTATCGGTCAGCTCGCGCTGAAGCTCAAGGAAGTTGGCATTAGCCTTAAGATCCGGATAAGCCTCCGCCACCGCGAAAATCGATTTTAGAGCTCCAGCCAACTGATTTTCCGCTTGAGCCTTATCCTCGACTCCCTTGGCTCCAAGAGCTCGAGTCCGCGCCTCGGTCACCTTCTCAAAGACCTCCTTCTCATGCTTAGCGTAACCCCTAACCGTCTCGATCAAGTTGGGAATAAGGTCGTAGCGGCGCTTGAGCTGGACATCAATGTCGCTCCAGGCTTCGTCGGTCCGCACCCTCAAGCGCACCAGGTGATTGTAAGCATAAATCAACCACAGCGCCGGCGCCGCAACCGCGCCCAATACAATCCACATAATCATACAACTCCTTTCCTAAAAATTCGTAAGGCGATTCCCCTACTCATCCTTCAAATAATAAAGATAAACTCCGCCGGCACTCTGACCTTCGGGGTCGGATACATCCTCAAGCCGGGCCGAGAGAGAATATGTCCGGCCATCAGACTTATAGCCGTAAAACCAGCCCTCAGCTTCCTTGCTGTCCCTTGGCAGAGCGGCCAGATATGTCGGTACTAATTTTACCTCCAAGGCATTGCCGCCGGCATTAAGCTTGAGCAATGTTGCGGCAACGGGGTAACTGCCCTTTGCCTGCTTATAATCGGCCAGGGCACTCTTGATTGAGGCCAAATCGCTCTTCCGCTTTACGTCTCCGGTAACCACCGGCGGCGGTGCCGCTCCGGCGGCGGTGCCGGTTGGCGTCGCTTTGACACCCGGTATCACGATTGCGCCGGCATCCGGCTTCAATATTGAATTTACTCCACCGTAGTCGGAAAAATCAAGATTAGCCACGATTTGAGTCACGGCGGCGGCCGGTGAGGTGATGATGGCCAGATTGACCCGCTTGATTCGTTTATCACGAATACCGATCCAGATATCACCGCTAACGCTCTGAATCATATCGGAATCAAGACCCAGATCATCCAGAGCGCCGCCGATCTCCAAACTCTCCAGGCTGTAACGGTAAGCACGCTCCTCGCCAAGACGCTCGTTGGCAACACGCCGGCCCACCACAGAGAAACCGTCATCGTCACTGAGAGTAAAGAAATCGTGTTGGAGCAATTTGTTCTGGAGCGAAACCAGAGTATACTCGGACCAATCATTCGGCGTTGCCTCTTCGTTAAACTTTAGCCGGCTTGGGCTCTTCACCCACAGTTTGTCGTTCATTGTCCGAAGCAAAATCTCATCATCTCCGGTCACGCGCTTGACCTTAATCGCAGCCTCGCTCCCCTCCCGGCCAAAATTAGCCGAGAGAGTTGAGTTAATCTCTTTGGCGGCGGTACCCGATGGCTGATAACTTGGATATTGCTCCTGATTGCTGGCGCTTGGGGTGCTCTCGATCTCCTCTTCCTCGATCTCTGTTTCGGCATCGCTCTCCTCGTCCAGATAGTAATCATCCTCGGAGTAATCACTCTCCAGAAAATCACTGTAATCGTAATCAGCCGCCAAGCGCGAGCTCGCCGCGATAATGTTGGCAGAACGAACCAGAACATTACCCCCGGTCTGGTCCAGTGCCACCAGGGGTGAGGTGATGGGTGATTTTTTTGATTTATCAACCGTAAGATTAATCTCGCCTTGGACCTTAAAGTTGGGCTCGGCACCCATCTCGCTCGCCGAGAGCAAAATGGCGGAGGTAATATTTTTGGGCAAACCGCCCCAGAGCCGCTCCAGACCGACAGCGCCATAGGCCTTCTCTAGGCCAAGCGAGAAGAAACCCAATTCCGTCAAAAAGATAATAATTGCGATGAGACCGATAAAACCGCCGGCCATCAATATTGGCGCCGAGTGCCAAAAAGGTCGCCCGGTTTGGTTTAGCGGCGCCTTAGCTTGCACTGAGAGCGGTTTCTGATCAATCTGAGCTTTGACATAATCATCAACGGTTGTCGGCGGCGGATTCGGGGCAGGTGCGGCTGACGGTCGCATCCGGTTGCGCAAAGTACCGACCAGGCCGAGTCGCTTCTCCGGCGCGGTTGTCGGCGGCGGAGCGGCAGGAACGGCCGGAACCCGAGGAGGCGAAGCGATAGGCTGAACCGGCACCGAAGGAGGCGGGACTGCCGGAGATGAGACCGGCGAAGAAGAAGCTGGCGGCAAAGATGGTGAAACCGGAGGTGTTTTTGGCGGCAAAGCAGACGGTTTTTTAATATCCGTCGCAAAGGAAACGACCTTGCCCTCACTCGGGTTGAGGCCCGACCCGGATTGACCGGCTATCTCCAGCTCGCGCGGCGGGTGCGGCAACCCGCCGGCCTGATCGCCCGCCGGCTGAGCCTCAACAAGATTTTCAGCCGGCACCTTCTGCCCAACCTTCTCCTCAATGTCTTGCGGCAGAGACAGGGGTGCGACCTGGTTTTGCGGCGGCGCCACAACTGCACCGTCAAGAGAACCAATAATGGTTGGTCCTCTTCGATTGGGAGTCTCATCTGACTCTAAAATCTCCTCCCACGGACTCGCCGGCGGTTTGGCGACGGCTTGTCCGGCACTGTCACCGGTCTGACTTTGATTTGCCAGCACATCGTCCGGCATCTTCCCTCCGAGTTATCCCGTCTTCTAATTTCCTAAATACTCCAGGCCTCGCTCTAAGACCTCATCTTCCGGCGTGTTGCCGTCATCACTTGATTCGATATCCGGCGCAATACCCTCGTCATTAATCTGTCGGCCATGAGGCGTAAACCAGCTTGCGACCGTTACTTTAATTGATGATCCGTCGGAAAGATCGACAACCTCCTGGACACTACCCTTGCCGAAAGTTTTCTCGCCGATGATCCGGCCGGCGCCGCGATCCTGGATCGCGCCGGCAAAAATCTCCGAGGCCGAAGCGGAACCCTTGTTAACCAGAACAGCCAGTTTGTAGCCTTTTAGTTTGGGGCGATTGGCTGTTTTGTACTCTTTGTTTTTTTTATCCTTGCCCTTTTCAATAACTACCACACCGCCATCCAAAAAATTACCGGCTAAGTCAACCGCTCCCTCCAGATATCCGCCGGGGTTATTGCGCAAGTCCAGAACGATCCCCTTCGGACGGCTAGCCTGTATCTGACTAACGATCTCGCCAAAGAGCCGGTCGGTGTCATCGCCAAACTGGCGAATCTTAATCACGGCATATTTATTGCCGCCGCTCTCCCTGGTTTCCATCGAGACACTTTTGACGGTAATTGTTTCCCTTGTCACCTCAAAGTCAAGCGTTTCGCTGGCTCTTGAGATTTTTATCTTGACGGGCTTTCCCTTGTCACCCCTAATCCGGTTAATGGTCTCATCGAGACTGATTGTGTCGGTCTTAGCATCATCCACCGCCACAATGATATCGCCGGCCTTAAGTCCGGATCTCTCCGCCGGCGAGTCGGCCAACGGCGCAACAATAACGGGCAAGCCGCTTTTTTCAATTATCTCAACACCAATCCCGCTAAATTCTCCCGAGATATCCTCCCGAAACCGTTTGTTTTCCTCGGGAGTAAAAAAAACGGTATAGGGATCGCCCAGTGATGCCGCCAGGCCGGCAATAGAACCTTGGATCATCTTTTCGGCCGGAACCGAGGTAATTGCTTTTTCGTTGAGCTTGCTCCAAGCTTCCCAATAGCGCGCAAAATCCACCTCCTTCGGTCTCCCCGTCTCCGTGTTGATAACGCGTTCACCCAACTTGGTTACCAGTGCCCTGTCGCGTCCGGTTAAATAGCCAACCCAAAAAGAGGAATAGGCAATCACTATGCCAAAAATGACAACTGCTAAATTCCGGGCGAGTTGTCGCTGTTTATTTTTTCTCGCAACTTCCTCTGTATTCACATTAACTATTATAGCGGAACCTGGTTTCAGAACAAAGCCCCGATAATACCAAAGCTATATACCGCGAACTTAGCTTCAGGTTTCCGGGTTCACGGTATATATAAGAAGCTTTAAGGGTTTAGGATTGACTCTGACATTTAACTCGTACTCCCCAAATGCGCATAGAGAGTGATCATACCATTATCGTGGAGAACGACAACGGCATAACCGTAAGCGCCCTGCCAATCTTTATAAACAATCTCGCCCGGTCCGGCGGCATAAATGGGGTCACCCCACACTCCCAGCTCAACAGCGCCGATATCCAATCCGGAGTGAATATTGCCGCCATAAGCCCCGGCCTGAGCATAACTAGTCATACCAAACTCCTGAGTAATTCGCCGGGAGTCCGCCGGCCAAGAGAAAGTTGATCCGATATAATTCGCCGGATTAACCACTTCGCCCTCCGCGGTTCTCACCTCAAAGTGAAGATGGGCGCCAGTTGACTTGCCGGTCGAACCCATTGTGCCGATTACATCGCCGGCATTTACCCGCTGACCCTTGCCCTTCTCGGCCCACCACGTCTTTCGCCGCGAGGTGATGATTCGAGCAATTGCCGATAGCGCCTGCTGCTCTAACTGAGCCGCCTGCTTCTCCTCCTCCCTCAATTCAACGATTATTTTTTGAGTATCAGTCAAAAGACGATGCTTCACCCAGCGCTGTTCCTCAAGCGTCCCTTTTTGGTTGGCCTGGCTTGCCCGTAAATCACCAAGAGCAACTCGCTGACGGTCTTTTTCAGACTTATTTTCACCAAACTGACGCTTTATCTCCTCGATCTGGTCCATTTTAACCTCGATCTGCTGGCGAACAGAGTCATAGTATTCACGGCGCGTAATCATATCGGAGATGCTCTCTGAGCCGACCACCGCTTCCAAAAGACCGTCGTCGCTCTCCATATACCAGGACGAAACAACTTGGCCCAGCTTCTCGTTCTCGTTTTTTAAATTGGTCTCCTCCTGCTTGATGCGATCAAGAAGACCGGCAATCTCCTGCTCTGTTTGGCCGATCTCGCTCTCGGTCCGATCCAGGGCATTCTCGGTCTCCCTAATTTGAGAGTTAACTCTATTAATCTGACCCTTAACCTCAGCCGCGTCCTGTTCCTTTTTGTTTCTCTCTTTCCGCGCCTCATCCGCCAGATTGGAGTAGTAGTCGCGGTCACGGTAGTAGTCATCAAGAGAAGCGGCCAGAGAGGTGGCAAGCGGCAACAAAAAAAGAGCCAAGCCGGCCGCCGCCACCACTGTCACCCTTTTGATCTTAAACAGGAGATCACTCCTTCTCATATTCGCCCCTCTTCCGCTAATCGATCATATTATAACACGGCTTTTATGATTATTTCAGATGCTTTTTAATTGCCGCAACCGAACAGCTGGCGCCCAGAAAAAAACCGATCACAAATTGCATTAAAATTATAAGATAAATACTTAACCCGAGATAACTTGCCGAAATGCCGGTCAGGCCCAGATAGGATTCAATGTCCGGTATAACCAGCCGGTAGATAAAGAAGTAGAAGACGGCCGAAACCGCCGCCCCGACAAAACCATAGCTCACACCTTCGAGAATAAAGGGGCCGCGAACGTACCAATCGGACGCCCCAACCAGCTTCATGATCTCGATCTCCTCCCTCCGGGCAAAAATGGTCAGACGGATCGTGTTAAAGATAATGAGCAAAGCGATCAGCATAAAAACCGTCGATAGCGTCCAGCCGACAATCCGGGTAAAGTTGGCGATGCGGACCAAACGATTAATTAGGTCCTTGTTCTTTTCGTAACTGATGCGCTTAATCAGAGGCTTGTAGTCGGCCGAATTAAGAAGATTGTTAATCTGCCCCAAATCCTCCGGCCGCCCCGTTTTGACCTCCAGGCTGCGCGGCAGAGGGTTGTCGGTCTCGGAAATAATATCTCTGATCCGATCATTGTCCCGATTGCGCGCTCGCCAAAGTTCGAGGGCCTTCTCCTTGGAAACGTACTCGACGCTCTTAATGTCAGTGCGAGAGAGAAGAAGGTTTTGAATCGCAAAAATTTGATCCTTGGAAGCCGTGTCCTCAAAATAAACCGACATGTCTACCTTCTCCTTGAGTGTTTTTGTTGTCTGATTGGTCACAAAAATTAAGGTCACAAAGAAGGAGATCGTTATCAGCGTCAAAACCATAATTAAAGTTGCGGCCAGAGAGAGCCAGCGGTTCCGCCAAAGCGAGACAAGGGCGGTTTTGCAAATTCGATAAAGAGAAATTAGTTTCATAACAATCTAAGTCTCTAATGCCAAGCTAGTAAAGCCGGTAAGGCAGTAAAGCATGTAAAGTATTTATGTGCTTTACTAGCTTTACTGTCCTGATGATTGGTATTTGACATTTTCAGCCACAGGCTGATTAGCCTTTGGCTGAGACATTTGACTTAAAGAAGGTATTTCCCCTTCTCCTGGTCGGAGACAACCTTGCCCTCCTTCATCGAGATGACGCGCCGCTCCAGCGTATCAACCACCTCCTTGTCATGAGTGGCCAGCAAAACAATCGTGCCCTGTTTGTTGATTTTGAAGAGAAGTTCGACAATCTCCCAGGTCGTCACCGGATCAAGATTGCCGGTCGGCTCATCGGCAATAAGAAGTTTGGGCTGATGAACCAGGGCGCGGGCAATGGAAACGCGCTGTCTCTCACCGCCGGAGAGCTCCTCAGTCATTGCCTTGGCCCGAGATGTCAGTCCGACCAGCTCGATAATCTTGGGTACTCGCTCCCTAATCTCCTCATTGGAACTGTCCGACACCTCTAGGGCAAAAGCAATATTTTCAAAAACGGTCTTGTGGGGCAGTAACTTAAAATCCTGAAAGATGACGCCAACTTTACGGCGATAGAAGGGCAACTCTCTCTTCTTTAGTTTAGTGATATCGCGACCGGCAACGTAAATATGGCCGCTTGTCGGCGGTTCTTCGCAAGTTAAGAGTTTAACCAGTGTCGACTTGCCCGCCCCGGAGGGTCCGACAATGGAGATGAATTCCCCCAAACTGATTTTAAAAGAGACATCGACAACCGCCCGGACATTGCCGGAGTATATCCGAGAGACACAAGAGAATTCAATCACCGTCGCATCTTCCGGTTCGGTTCCCTTTGCGCTCGGCGTGTTTGTGTTTGTTTGGGCTGACGTTTTTTCCGCCAGAACGGCGGTCGTGTTTGACATATCTAAATAGATGCAAATTATTGTCAGGACACCAACGATATTTTTTATCTTATCATAGGACGGCGGTCAAATCCATACCGGCCATCTCGCCGGGCATTGCTATGCCCAAAATTACCAGGATAGACGGAGCAACATCGGCCAAAATTCCCACAGGAGACCCGCCTGCATACGAAAAATAGTCCTCTTTGCTAAAATCAAATTTTTGACTAGAGAGAGGCTGGGCGGCAAAATCAAGAAAGATAAAGGGGACGGGGTTGGCGGTGTGCTCCTTGTTTGGTCCGCCCGTCGCTTCATCAATCATCGTCTCGCAATTGCCATGATCGGCGGTAATAATAACCTTGTACTCCTTGGCGCTGGCCTCGGCCAGAACCTCGGCCAGGCTGGCATCAACCACTTCGCACGCCGTAATCGCCGCCGGAAGCTGCCCGGTGTGGCCAACCATATCACCGTTGGCATAATTCACGACAATGAAATCATACTCTGCCAAAATTGCCTCTTTAACCTTGGCTGTTACCTTGGCCGCCGACATTGCCGGCGCCTGATCATAGGTTGCGACCTTTTTTGACGGCACCAACACCTGCGCCTCGCCCTCGTGTTTACCCTCCCTGCCGCCGTTAAAAAAGTAGGTTACATGAGCGTACTTTTCCGTTTCGGCAACATGATATTGCCTCAACCCCGCCCGGGCCAAAACCTCGGCTAGAACACCAGCAAGCTCCTCCTTGGGAAAAACCGCCGGAGCAGATTGGTTTTTGCGATAAGGCATCATTGTCGCTAAAAAAAGTTCCTGCGGAAAGTGGTGGGCAAAACCCTCAGCTAAGGTAAAAGCATCGGTGATCTGATGCATCCGGTCACTCCGAAAATTGAGAAAAATAACGGCATCATTGTCGCCGATCACTCCCCCTTCGCCAATAACCGCCGGCTCCAAGAACTCATCGGTCTTTTTTGACGCATACTGCCGGCTTATTGCCTCTGCGGCGCCGGGATAATGCTGACCGGTGTTTTGAGTTAAAAGTTCATACGCTTTTTTGGTTCGATCCCAATTCTTATCTCGATCCATAGCAAAATAGCGGCCAATGACAGTGGCAATCTGCCCGACACCCAAGTATTTAAAGTTGGCTTCAAGCTGATCGACAAAGCTCAAGGCCTGCTTGGGCGCAGTGTCGCGACCGTCGGTGATAAAATGGATCAGAATATCCTTCAAGTTCTGTTGCGCCGCCAAGTCAACCAGTGTAAGAAGATGGCGAATATGGGAGTGCACTCCGCCATCAGAGACCAAACCAACGAGATGGAGTTTTGATTTGTGGCGCTTGGCGTAATCAATCGCTTGAAGAAAAACCGGATTGCGGTAAAACTCTTTGCTGTCAATTGATTGATTGATAAGTGGTAACTTCTCCCAGACGACACGGCCGGAACCCAGGTTCATGTGCCCCACCTCGGAATTCCCCGGCTCGCCCGGACTTAGGCCAACCTCCAAACCGGAGGCCGAGAGAGAGGTTTTGGGATAAGCGGAGTAGATGTAACCAAGAGTCGGGGTCTTGGCCAAAAAAGGTGCGTTGCCTTTTTCCACCGGCGACAAGCCCCAGCCGTCTAAAATAATCAGGAGCGCCTTACTCTTTCCCTTCACGTCTTTGCCCTCAATAATAATGTATTGATGTTTCCGTTCCAAATTATATCGGAGTACCGCCAAAAGGGCAATGCGCTGAACTCAGGAAAGAGATTACACCAAAGTTTAATTTATTTTTAATAGGTCGCCATTGATGACGATTGGCTTGACCGATTCAATCTCCGTTTTGTAGTAGGGGATGTCCGGGATGGGATTGTAGAGAAATATCTTTTGGTTGAGAACATGGGCAAAACCGATCTCCATTAAAGTGTTGCCGCCAATATAATTTTTAATGCCGTGTTTATCAAGATTGAGTACCAAAACGGCATCCGCCCCCTGCATCAATCTCCAGAATTCCCTGATAGCGTCTAGATTATTTTTCTGGTGAATCTTGATCTGCTCCTTTTCGTCATCATTTTTTCCAATGAATGCCTTGTGTAAGGTTGTCATAAATGAGTCGTGACCCAAACCGGCCAGGGTGTCCCTGACCTCCAGCATCTTTTCGGTATATTGCATACTGCCGATTACCCCAATACGCATCATTCCTCCTTATTTCCCATGGCACTTTTTATACTTCTTTCCTGATCCGCAAGGGCAGGGGTCGTTGCGGCCAACCTTTTTGGCAGCCTTGATAGTCCCGGTCTGACCGGCGGTTGATTCGGCCGCCCGCTCCAGCAGGGTCTTGCCGCCATAGCGGATAGTGGTGGTGACGCCCCGTTCCGGCGCACCGGGGACAGTCCCCTTTGGGGACAGTCCCCCCGCTGCCCCCGCCGATGATCTCTGATCTTCTATCTCCGGCCTTCGGCCTTGGGCCTTCGGCCTGCTTTCAGCCTCCAACCTTGGGCCTTGGACACCTAGCTCCTCCGCTTCATCGGCAAAACTGCCGATCTCATTGGGGTCGGGCGCGCTGTACTCGAGCGGCCTGGCCATCACTGGCGCCGGCTGTTCCACACGCACCTCCAGACGCAGGATTGTCCGGGCGACCGTCGATTCAATATTTTTTAAGAGATGTTGGAAGAGCCGATAAGCCTCCTGCTTATATTCAACCAGCGGATCGCGCTGGCCATATCCCCTAAGGCCAATACCGGTTCGAAGTTCATCCATAGTTGTTAAATGCTCAACCCAGAGCATATCAATAGTTCTAAGGTAAACCACCCGCTCAATCTCGCGGATCGCGGCTTCGCCCAATTTTTTCTCGCGTGCGGCGTAAATTTCGCCAACCCGAAGAGCCAAAGCCTCGCCATCCAAATCTCCCGTCACCGGCTCGCCCAAGATGGCCGACACCTCGCCCCGCGCCCCCTCCTCGTCATCAACAAAAGCAAGAAGTGCCCCCCGCACCTCGTCAACAACAATATCCTGGATCTCATCTTTTATGGATTGACCCTGATCAAATTTGGCCAAAATTTCATTGCGCTTGCGATAAATAACCTCACGATGCTTATTCATAACATCATCGTACTCAACCAGATGTTTCCTGATGTCAAAGTTGTGCCCCTCAACCTTGCGCTGAGCCGCCTCAATCGAGCGCGAAATCATCCGGTTTTCAATCGGTATATCATCCGGCAAACCCAGGGTATTCATCAGGTTTTTAATGCGTGCGCCGCCGAAGATCCGCATCAAGTCGTCATCAAGCGAAACGTAAAACTGCGAGGCGCCCGGATCGCCCTGCCGGCCGGCCCGGCCGCGCAACTGGTTGTCGATGCGCCTGGCCTCATGGCGCTCCGTACCAATCACACACAAGCCGCCCAGAGCCGCAATCCCCTCGCCCAATTTGATATCGGTGCCGCGGCCGGCCATATTCGTCGCCACCGTCACCGCGCCCCGCTGACCCGCTTTAGTAATAATCTTCGCCTCACGATCATGATGTTTGGCGTTTAACACCTCGTGTTTGACACCGGATATTTTGAGCAGTTTCGACAATCGTTCGTTCTTCTCAACCGAAACCGTTCCCACCAGCACCGGCTGGCCCCGCTCCTGGCGCTCATTAATGTCCGCCGCCACTGCCTCCCACTTGGCGTCCTCCGTCTTGTAGATCCGGTCGGTGTAGTCATGGCGCACCACCGGCTTATGCGTGGAAATCTCAACGACATCCAATTTGTAGATCTTATAAAACTCCTCGGCTTCCGTTGCCGCCGTTCCCGTCATACCGGCCAACTTTTCGTAGAGACGAAAATAGTTTTGGAAAGAGATCGTTGCCAGCGTCTGCGACTCTTGCTTGACCTCGACTTCCTCCTTGGCCTCGATCGCCTGATGGAGCCCCTCGGAGTAGCGGCGGCCCTCCATAAGACGTCCGGTAAACTCGTCAACAATAATAATTTCACCGTCTTTGACGATATAGTCACGATCTTTCTTAAAGAGAGTCTGTGCCTTCAGCGCCTCCTCCAGGTGGTGAACGAGGGCAATACCATCCGTCTCGTAGATATTTTTAATCCCGAGCATCCTCTCCATCTTGGCAATACCCGCCTCGGTTAGAGAGGAAACCCGCTCCTTCTCGTCAACCGTATAGTCCTCACTGGCCCGGAGACGAGGCACAAGAGCGGCAAACTGCTTATACAGACCGGTCGACTCCGCCGCTGGCGCCGAAATAATGAGCGGTGTTCGCGCTTCATCAATTAAAATCGAATCGACTTCGTCGACAATGGCAAAGTAGAGCGGCCGCTGAACCTTGTCGACGAGACGCGGGACCATATTATCGCGCAGATAATCGAAACCAAATTCATTGTTTGTGCCGTAAGCCACATCGCAAGCGTAGGCTTCGGCCCGGCTGCACGGCTCAAGATTTTGACCATCAACTTGCGAATAGTGGTCATAATGATGATTTTTCACAAAGCGAAAAGTTTGCTGATTGCCCTGAATAACACCGGTGGAGAGACCTAAAAGATGGAAAACCTCGCCCATACCCTCGCCGTCGCGGCGGGAGAGATAATCGTTGACCGTGACCAGATGAGCGCCGCGGCCGGCCAAAGCGTTCAGATAGAGCGCCAGAGTCGCCACAATAGTCTTGCCCTCACCCGTTTTCATTTCGGCGATTTTACCCTGATGAAGCACGATGCCGCCCATAATCTGAACGTCATAGTGGCGCTCGCTCCAACTCCGGCGCATTGCTTCCCGCACCACAGCAAAGGCCTCCGGCAGAATCTCGTTTAGGATATCCTTCTCCGGGACAACATCGCCGCCAGCCTCCCTGATACGCTCTCGAAATTGAGTCGTCTGCTCCTTGAGTTTGGCATCGGAGAGTTTCCGGATTGACGCCTCGCGGGCGTTAACCAAACTTACCTGCGACTCAAGAGCCCTTAAGACTCGCTTGTTCGGATCGCCTAAAATCTTGTGTAAAATCGACATAATATTCTTTCCTTGAAGACTTGCCATTATACTGTAAACGCCAAAGAAAAACCAGGGGGCAGTAACATCCTTGCCGGGTTCTGGCATTCATTTTGAGGCGGTTGTCCCTGTCTTTATTACAAGATATGATAATGCCCGTAGGGCGACAAAGCGTAACAAAAGGTACTGGCCGATTTAATACCGCGAAGTTTGCTTCGCTACATTATTTGGGTCCAGGGCTTGCCTTGGGGTCAATGCCTTTTATTTTGGCTTCGCGATCACGATAATAATCCTCAAGCGAAGCAAACCATTGGCCATTAACCTTGACGCCGCCATCGTCGGGCAAGAATTCGATCTTGAGATTCTCTTCCTCTGACATCTTGGTTCCCCTAAAAATTACCTTTTGCGCCGGATAAGACTAAAGATCCTCTCAACACTGCCGCGAATCCGCCGGAAACGATCAACATTTTTGCGATGATTCTTCTCGAGTGTTCGCTTCAGGCGTTTGTAAGCAAAAGCGAAGGCCTTTAAGTGATGATTGCGCGTCTCCTCAATAAAAATTCTTTCCTTACCGGCTAGAAAATTCAAATGAACTGTCTGATCGCAACCGTTTTTGCGTCCCTGGCCCGACTCGTCAATAAAGTGGGCATCGAGTGTGGCCGGCTCCTCCGCGGCAAACTTATCCAGTTTGGCCAATTTGCCCTCAACATCACTCCTCTCTTTTGGATTAAGCTCCACCCCCTGAGTAAAGATATTTATCTTCATCACACCTCCCATTGGTTTTCGTCCAACGGTTCACGGTTACGAAGCCCGTTTCGTCAAAAGATAACATTGCTCATCTAAAGCCGTAACCGAACGACGATTAACGATACGCCTGCCCGCCTTTGGCGGGGGCATCGTTACCGTAAAACGACAACCGATTAAACTCTTGGCTTAACACAATCAAACCCGACATACTTCTGTAGAACTTCCGGCACCTTAATATAATGTTTATCCTGAGCTCTGTCGAAGGACTGGTAATTCTCCATAATCGCAATAAGTATGCGGCCAATGGCGACCGCCGTGCCGTTTAGGGTGTGCAAAACCTCAATCTTGCTCTCGCTGTTGCGATATCTGATATTGAGCCGCCGCGCCTGAAAATCAGTGCAGTTGGAACAGGAGTGGGTCTCGCGATAGCGGTTCTCACCCGGCAGCCAGGTTTCAATATCGAATTTCTTAGCCGCCGGCGCGCCCAGATCGCCGGTACTGATATTGATAACCTGATAAGGCAACTTCAAGCCCCGAACGATCTTCTCCTCCAGTGAAACAAGGCGGTCGTGCTCCTTGGCCGATTGCGCCGGCGTCGTGTAGGAGAACATCTCCACTTTATCAAATTGATGAACCCGAAAAATCCCTCGGACATCTTTACCGTAACTCCCCGCCTCGCGCCGGAAGCAGGTGGAAAAACCGGCATAGCGCAGGGGCAGGACCTTCTCCTCAATAATTTCGTTGGCGTGGTACCCCGCCAGGGGCTGCTCCGATGTTCCGGCCAGATAATTCTCGTCCTGCGTCTTATAAATCTCCTCCTCACCCGCCGGCAGGTAGCCGGCCCCCATCATCGTCTCTCGGTTTAAGAGAACGGGGGGGATCATCGGTATGAAACCCTCAGCCGTTAAGATATCCAGGGTATATCTGATTAGAGCAAATTCCAGAAGAGCCGCCTCATTTTTCAGGAAATAAAAACGGGAGCCGGCAACTTTGGCCGCCCGGGAAATATCAATGAGGTCAAGTTTTTCGCCCAGCTCAACGTGATCAAGCGGCTTAAAATCAAATTTGGTCGGCTCGCCCCACCGGCGGTTGACGGTGTTGTCTTTATCGCTCTCACCGTCGATGACATCGGCGGCCGGCGGATTGGGAACAAGGAGCATCAGGCGGTGATATTCATTGCTAAGTCGATCAACCTCAGGCTTGAGCTCCTTGACCTTCTCCGAATAATGACTGGCCTCGTTGACCGCCTCGATTTTCTGTTGACCGTGCAATTTGGCGATCTCGCCGGAACGGACATTTAGCTCGCTCTGGGCTTTCTCCAACTCGGCCAGTTTGGCCCGCCGCTCATGATCCAGGCGCAACACATCGTCAATCAGCCGCGGATCGGCCCCCTTTCGGGCGATCGCTTTAGCCACATCCTCCGGCTTTTCTCGAATTAGTTTAATGTCTAGCATAAGACTCCGTTTCATTAACTATTGAGGTCTCATTAAGGGAAACAGGACGGCTTCGCGGACGGGACGGTTGGCCAGAAAAGCGAAGAGGCGCTCAGAAAAACCAAAGCCGGTAGTGGGGGGCATACCATACTCCAGCGCTTCGACAAAATCCTGATCGAACATTTGAGCATCTTTGTCCCCTGCCGCCCGTAAGGCGGCCTGTTCCCGGAAACGCTCCGCCTGGTCAAGGGGGTCGTTCAGCTCCGAATAACCGTTGCCCAGCTCCGAGCCCGCTAATATTACCTGATAGCGCTCAACAAGTCGAGGGTTGTCAACTTTCCGCTTGGCCAGAGGAGAAACCTCAACCGGATGATTGGTAAGAAAAGCCGGACCGGCAACGCCTTTGCGAATCTGTTTCCAGAGCGCGTCGATGAGGCGCCCGCGGCGGTCCGCCGGATTGAACTCAATCTTTTTCTCCTTAAGTTTGGCCGCTATTTCCCCCTCCGTTGCCGTTGCAACATCGAGGCCCATCTTCTCCCGAACGGTTGCCGCATAATCAATCTCGCTCCACTCATCGGCCAAATCAATATCAAAACCATTGATATGAAACTTGGTTGTGCCAAAGGTCTCCCGGGCAATATAGCGATAGAGTTGGCACACGAGCGCCATCGAGTCGCGGTAGTTGGCATAAGCCCAATAAAATTCCATCTGGGAGTAATCCTGGAGATGCTCGCGGCTTAACCCCTCGTTCCGGAACTGCCGGCCGATCTCAAAGGTCTTCTCCATGCCGGCCACCATCAGGCGCTTCTGCCACAGCTCTCCCATTGAGATACGCAAATAGACATCGATGTCGAGAGCATCGTGATGAGTCACAAAGGGATTGGCGTCAGCCCCGCCGGCGGTCGTCTCCAGCGCCGGTGTCTCCGCCTCCCAAAAACCCTGATCGACTAAAAACTGCCGCGTTGCTTGCCAAAACCGTGCTTTCTGCCGGAAAAGCTCTTTAAGTTCGGGATTCAAGAGTAGATCAAGATAACGCTTGCGCAATTTTGATTCCTCGTTTTTTAAGCCGTGCCATTTCTCCGGCAGAGGCCGAATCGCTTTGGCCAAAATTTTAACGCTCCGACTTTCGACGGTCATCTCGCCGGCCTTGGTCACAAAGAGCGGTCCCATTGTTTCGATAAAATCGCCCCGATCAAGAAGATCGATCAGCTTAAACTCCGCCTCGGTCAGAAGATCAGCCTTGAAGACAACCTGGATCTTGCCCGACTCATCCAGAAGATCGGCGAAGACGAGCTTGCCATGGCCGCGAAGCGATATGATCCGTCCGGCGATCGCCACCGCCTTGCCGCCGACCAAGAGATCGTCCTTGTTCTCGATAACTTCGCCGATTTTGTTTTGGCGACTTGAATCAGAGGGATAAGGGTCAAGCCCCATTTCACGCATCTTCTCCAGCTTCTGTTTGCGGATTGCAATGAGTTCCTTTTCCGTCGCGCCCAAATGCTCAGTCATAATGCCTCTTTCAAAAATTAGTCCCGTCCCAATTGAGCCCATCTTACCATATTAGGGGACCGAAGGGAAGAATGGATTTAGCGACTGATCTTGTATTTTTAGCGTAAATATTATAGTATCCGAACGATCGCCGGAACGGCGCGAATCACCGGCAGCGATCAAAGGAGGGAAGATGGGAGCAAGAAAGATTCAACCAGAGGAACTGGTAGCAGTACAGTGCTTGACCTGGGTCGCGACTATCCTCAACACTAGCCACAGCCGACTAGAACGCCGCAGGGCGGCGGCGGCTCTTCACAACTGGCTCGCCCGTGATGACGGAGTTAGCCAACAGGTCGTTGCCGCCGCCAGACTCCTGGGGGATGAGATCCAGCCGCTGGAGCATTCCCTGCCAACGGGAGTGGTGGCCTGCATCAGGTTCCCTTACGCCCTGGCACTACTTCAGGCACTACTGTGGGGAACCGCAAACCGCCCCAAGGATGTTGGCTTCAGGACCGGCCTGATACAAGCAACCGGACATGAGATTTGCCTCTACCTCAACCGGCAACGCGATATCACCGGGATAAAGGAGAAAGCGGCCGACCTCCTTCGGGAGACCTTCGGCGTTGAGTCACATATCGTACTCCGACTAAACGGCAAAATCGCCCGCGCCATGGTCCGGAACAAGTACCACCAAGTGACGGTTATCTACCCCAAACACCGGCACAAAAGAAAACCGTGACTTATCCCCCCGTTGCGATAAGCCGGCCTAGCCGAGACGACGGCGCTCCCGCGTCCCGCCTCCTGCCACGCCGCTCGCAACGGGTTTTTGTTGCCAAAAGAATCTACCCCCGCTCCTAACCATCAACTACAGCCAAACCAGCACAAATAGGCCAAACAAGAAAAGCCCTAATTTGGATGACTGGCACAAAATTAATATTGTTCGACCCCTTACCGAGAATCTGATAAGGGAGAGAACTTCTCGCGCTTTAATTCCAAGCGTTCGAAGAATAAAACACCCCGGACTTATGAACATTGCCTCAATATCCGGTGTGTGATACTATGTGCGCGAAGGGAGAAGCCCATGGGCAATGCGAGATCCCGTTCCACCGGCTCCTCCGGTCGTCAGCGACGTCGGCATCAACGGAGGGTCATGAAGCAGGTCGTGGCTGATTGCCAGCCTGCCTTTGAGAGACTCGATGCCGCCTATGCCTGTTCAGAGACTCGGGACGGCGATTACGTCGTCGCTCCCGGTCCCTTCCGCCGTGGCAAGAAAGAAGGGAGTTAACATGCAACATGTCACTTCGATGCTCCGCGTTGGCGGAATCATCGTCACTATCTGGTTCCTCTACGTTGCCATCCAACTTGAGCAAAGCGCCTGGGATGAGTTCATACTCCTGGGGAGCTTCGACCTCAAGTGGGCCATGCGTCTATCCACCATCTACTGGCTGGCCGCCGCCGGCACTTTCTTCTTCGCCGCTCTGGCGAAGAGAGATGACAAGCCGGTTATCATTCCTTGGCTTATGGGGCTTCTGCGCTCCGTTTGGCGTTGGGTCCGCCCTCGCCGACGACATTGTGCCACCTAGTCACGTCACGGCGTGACACCATCCGCCTGGCGGCAGCACCCTAGCTCGCCGCCATTTTTTATTAAACAAAAAGGCCCCGAAAGGGGCGGTCTTTTTGTTGTCAGTATCTTGATCAAAAAGTTCTCAACCGATATTCATCGACCTCGAACGATATTATACTACAGGTCGGCTTGACTGATAGCTAAGATCTGGTACTCCGATTTGCCGGCCGGCGTTGTCACTGCTACCCTCTCTCCCGAGCGATGGCCGCAGAGGGCCGAACCGATCGGCGAATCGGCCGAAATCTTGCCGGTAGTCGGATCGGATTCGTCTGAGCCGACAATTTCAAAATTAAAGGTCCCCACGCCGTTTTTGACCTCGACGCGGCAACCGACCGAAACAATACTGGCATCGCAATTTTTGACTACTTGCGCCGTTTTAATCTTCTGTTCCAGCTCCGCTTTGCGGCCCATCAGAAAGGCTTGCTCCTCCTTGGCACTGTGATACTCCGCATTCTCAGATAAGTCACCCAGGTCCCGTGCTTCCTTGATGCGCGAAGCAACATCTTTGAATTGCTGATCGATCTTGGCCAGCTGGTTTTTCAAGTTCAGAAGTCCGGCAGCTGTCATTTGGTTAGACATCATTGCCTCCGCTCTAAAATTACATCTTCGCTCCATTACTTGTACTCCAACAAAAGGGAACTTGAGTGCTTGCTCTCTATTTTTCATAAATCGGAAGACACTCTTCAAGCAACGGAGCGTTGCTAAACAGCGTGTTATTCTCCCAGAAACCAATTATTGCTGTCAATGGGAAAAACGCCCGGTTTTACTTCAATTAAAGATTTTTACAAAAAAATCCCACCCCACGTATATTATTAGAAAATATTCCGGATGTAAAGAGTCAAACCGTTCTCGCGGCTGTGAATAACTTCCACTATTTTTGCTCAAAATAGTATCTCATAATCTCTTTGGCGACCGGCACCGCCGTCTCGTTGCCGCCGCCGCCGCCCTCAACCAGAACAAGCACCGCAATCTCCGGATCTTCATAGGGCGCGTAGGCCTCAAACCAAGCGTGGGTTTTTTGGTTGTCAAAAAACTGGGCCGTTCCGGTTTTACCCGCCGAAGTTACCGGCAGATCTCCAAGGCTTCGCGCCGAGCCTCCCGTTACCGCCTGGCGCATGCCGCGCCCGACCGTTGCCACTATCTCCGGTGCAACAACCTGATCATCTGCCAGCTCACCGCCATATTCCCTAACCACCCGGCCATCAGGTGCGGTAATGTGCTTGACGAGCCCGGGCTTAAAAAGTTTACCGCCGCTGGCAATCACTGCTGTCGCCCGCAGCATCTGCAGAGGCGTCACCAAAAGATCACCCTGGCCGATCGAGACGTGATAGGTATCACCAATGTACCACGGCTCATTTTTCACCCGCTTCTTCCACTCGGCATCGGGCAGTAAACCCGATGCTTCGCCCGGCAGATCAATTCCCGTCGGCACACCCAAACCGAACCGCTGCCAATACTCTTTAATCTTTTCTATGCCTAGGCCGCGAATCTTGTCAAAGCCGCCGCCCAGGGAGTAGAAAAAGATGTTGTTCGATTCGGCAATCGCCCTCTCCACATTGGTTGGGCCGTGGTCCTTCCAGTCGGGAAAAACATACTCGCCAATCTCAATCGCCGGCGGCGTATCAAAGGCGGTTTCCGGCGTGATCGTCCCCTCGGCCAGACCCGCCGCCGCCAGGATAATCTTTGAAACCGAGCCGGGTGGATAGATACCTTTAATAGCGCGATCAAAAAGAGGTTGGGACTTATCCTCGATCAATCTCTGATAGTCGCCGGACGAAACCTTGCCGGTAAAAATATTATTATCGTAGTCAGGCAGAGAAACAAGAGCCAGAATACCGCCGGTTTTAACATCCATAACGGCCGCTACTCCCGCATTGATCTCCGTTCCGGTCAACTCCTTGGCCTTCTCAATGCCCCCGCGAAGATACTCCGCCGTCTTAGCCTGCAAATCACGGTCAAGATAGAGAGTAACATCATTGCCGGCAGTCGGCTCCTCGTTCTCCTCCTGAACCAGCACCCGAACCACATTGCCGAGCGAATCTACCTCAATCTGCTCAACGCCATGCTGGCCGCGCAAATAGCCCTCATACACTTTTTCGATGCCGGTTTTGCCAACACGGTCGGAGAGAAGATAGTCCGGATTATTTTCAATGTCCTCCGGTGAAACCGAACCGATGTAACCCAGAAGGTGAGCCAGGCCGGGCAAGGCGACGTACTCGCGCGTTGAGTGCTCGGAGATAAAAACACCCGGCAAATTGGCAATCTTCTCCTCTAAAATCAAAGTTTCTTCGTGACTCAAGTGGTCTTTGATAATGATTGAATCGTAAAAGAAGCGGCTGTTGCCGGCCGCCAGATCCCTGATCTCAGTCGGAGTCAGACCGGTAATATTGGCCAGATCAGAGAAGACATCTTCGCGATTTTCTTTGTTCTTGGGCAAGTCGGAGGGATAAATTGCCAACGCAAAGTCGGGCCGGTTCCGGGCTAGCCAAACACCATCCTTATCGCTAACCAAACCGCGGGACGCCTCAATAATGCGCGGGCGAATCCGATTGCCCTCCGCCAGCTTCCGGTTGTCGCCGCCGTGAACCACCTGAAGATAAAAAAGCCGGCCGACCAGAATGCTAAAAGCAAGAACCAGCAGAAACTTCATTGCCCAACTTGAGGGCGGAGCCTCCTTCTCCTCCAAGCGCGTAAGACATGTGTTGGCAACGTCAGAGTAAGAAAAATCAAGATCATCGCCGCGGGTGACCCGCCGTGTTTTTTTATCCCCCCGCAATTCGGAGAAGTTGCCAAAAATATCCACAAAACCCAATCTCCTACAAACTTACAAATCTTACAAATTATTTGCAGTTTCGATGAATTTGTAATTTCATAGGGGAGTTACAACTTAATCTCCCCTCTCATCCATTTCTGCCGGAGGCGCTGATTTGCAGCAAAAACAACCGTACCGACGACGGTGTTGAGAAAAATAAAGTAAGCCGTCGTCAGACCGGCACCGGCGACAAAGCGCAAGTCAGACACCAAAAGTGCCGACTGGAAAAGAAATGTCGTCAGTAAAAGCGCCGTTATTGTGACAATGACGGTCGGTTCGGGCACATAGGTCTGGCGCAAAAATAAAACGATTCCGGGCAAAAGAAAAAAGGCAAAGGCAATAACCCAAAGCGGCAGAGAAGAGAGCGCCGCCAGAGCGATAATGGCCGCCGGTATCATTATTTTTAAGTAAAAAGAGTGCCCGAGAAGAGCAAAAACGATCAGGATAATAAAGGACGAGATAATAGTACTGTCGTAAATCCGAATAAAACTAAAGAGGGAGGTGTCCAGCAGCACCAGAGCAAGAGTCGCCATAACGGCAAAAAATCCTCTCGTATAATTGACCAACACATCCACCTCACTTCATAATAAAAACAATCTCTAGGCGGGATAAATCAGCAATCGGCTCAACTACAATGCTCTTTAGGATCTCCGACTCCGGAGTAAGTGCTCTTTGAGCGTGACCGATTAATATTCCCGGGGGCAACTCTCCGCCCAGACCCGAAGTGATGACATTCTCACCGGGCACCACCTCCGTGTCTTGGGTCACCTTCTCTAGGGTTAAGCCGGAGATACCGCCGCGCAATATCCCCTTGGAGCGGCTGTCCTGAAGCATCGCCTGAATATAGGAGTCTTTGCTGGTAACTAAAATCACCTTGGCCTGACTATCATACACCTCGCTAATTTGGCCGACCAGAACTCCCTCCGAAATAACGGGTAGATTAACCCGAGCCCCGCTCTCCTCTCCGCGATCAATTATAATATAATCCAAAAAAGAGGAGGGCTCCCTGGCGATAATCCGGGCGGGAATCAGCTCCCGGCTTCGATCACTCTCAATAAAACCCAGCTCTCGTTTTAAAAGCATATTTTCGTATTCCAGCTCGGATATTTTAGCGCGGTCAACTTCCAGCGATTGGAGTTGTTCCTGCAGTTTTCGGTTCTCCTGCCGCAATGAACCGATCTGGCTAAAAGCACGGCCGAAGTCATTAATCTTCTTGCCCCAGGCGCTAAAAAGAGTGATTGGCTCGCCGCCGATACGCCAGGCAAATCTTCTTATAACAGAGCCGGCCGGCGTGAGCAGGATCGCCACAATAATAACGGTTAAGAGAACAAAGGAGACGATATTGCTTTTAGGGAAGACGGTTTTCATTAGGGAAGAAAAATTAATTCCGGCTCAGTGGCTAAACTCCTTTGGCAGGAGAACATCGGCCAACAGGTCAAGGTCTTCCAAAACGATGCCGGTGCCGCGAACCACCGAGGTCAGCGGATCATCGGCAATATGAACCGCCGTTAACGTTTCCTGGCTGATGCGATGATCCAGTCCGCGCAAAAGCGCGCCGCCGCCGGCCAGAATAATACCCTTCTCCATAATATCGGCCAGAAGTTCCGGCGGCGTCTCCTCCATCGTCGTGCGAATACTCTCGAGAATGGCATTAATTGATTTCTCCAGGGCCGCTCTAACCTGCCCGTCATTAATGATAATCTCCTTGGGCAGACCGGTAACCAGATCGCGCCCCCGGATCGGCGCCTCAAGCTTATCACGCATCGGTACGGCTGAGCCGATTTCAATCTTTGTCTCCTCGGCTGTCCGGTCGCCGATAAGCAGATTGAATTCGTTTCGGGCATACTGGACAATATCCTCATTCATCTCGTCGCCGGCAATCCGGAGCGATCGAGAGGCGACAACTCCGCCCAACGCAATCACCGCCACCTCGGTTGTGCCGCCGCCGATATCAATGATCATACTGCCTGAGGCATCCTGAATCGGTAGGCGAGCGCCGATAGCGGCGGCGATCGGCTCCTCGATCAGATAAACCTCGCGCGCACCGGCATTGATTGCGCCCTCCTCCACCGCCCGCCTCTCCACCTCAGTTACGCTGTGAGGAATGCCGATCACAACGCGGGGACGGGGCAGAAGGCTGAAGCGCTCACGATGCACCCGATCAAAAAAATAGCGCAGCATCTGCTCGGTAATTTCAAAATCGGAGATAACGCCGTCAACCAGCGGCCGGACGGCGACAATGTGGGAGGGTGTCCGGCCAACCATCCGTTTCGCCTCCGCGCCGATCGCCAGAATCTCCTTGGTTCGTTTATTTAGGGCGACAACCGAGGGCTCGCGAATGACAACGCCTTGACCGCGAACATAAACCAGAGTGTTCGCCGTCCCCAGATCGATACCGATATCTTGTGAGACCTTGCTCAAAACCTTGCCGATAAATGAACCGATTCGACTGCGCATAACATTTCTCCTACATCAAAAGAGGTTGGCGATTGCCTCCTCTCAATTTAGAGCAAAGAAGCCAAATGGTCAACAATACGATGCTTAAGCCAAGAGCACGAAGACTCGGCCATCCGGGGCCGGGCGATGAGCCTGCGCCGCTCGACCACCCAAAAGGCTGGCTAATCAGCCGGCCTCGTCCTCCCGCCCCGGTAATTCGGGGCGGGATTTTTAATTAAATTTACTTTTCAAAGGGCTTTTTGACGATCTCTTTGGCCTCGCCGATACCCTTCTTGGCCGCATCGGAAACCGACTGCAGACCGGACTCTGCAACTTTTCCGACCGCCGCCTCAGCCTTGGCTGTGACCTCGCCAACCGCTTCCTCGGTTGTCTTGCCCGACTCTACCAGAGCGTTAACCGCTCCAACATAGACATCCTTGACGCCCTCGGTAACATCAATTACCCCCTCCTTGCCCAGATCAATAACAGCGCCAAAAACCTCGCCAAGATCCTCTGCCCCGTCCTTCACCAAGCCCGTGACCGTACTGATCAGGGATCCGGCCACCTCGCCCGTACCCTCAATTGTCTCCTTAAGCATATCTCTGAGACCCATCTTCCTCCTCTCAATTAATAACCGCGCTTTAACTCTTATTACAAGATATGATAATGCCTCGAAGAGGCGACAAGGCGTAACAAAAGGTATGGCTGGTACAATACCGCGGAGCCATTCGACTACCACTCATGGTCTGAGCACAGTCGAAGACTTGTCCTGGGGTTAATACCTTTTATTTTGTTCTCACTCCCAGCACCCGGGCCTTGGTCTGATTATGCTCCGCCTTTATTTTATCTAATTTTACCCAAGCCAACTATCAGGATCCGGTTCTAATAGAATCAATTATTTTATTATAAACTTGTTTGGCATTATCCAAATAAGCCTCATCTCTGTTTTGTGAATGAGGCACAGTCAAATCACACCAGAATAATGAGCTGCCGGTAAATATCTCTGTGTTAAGAACATATTGTTGCTCTCCCTGACCAACCGCTGGTGTGTTAATGATATATTCTATCTGCCGGGCCGGATATTTGCCAATCTGATATTCACGAGAACTCAAGATAATATTATTTTCTGTTGCAATCTTGTCCCTGTCTGTTAGGCCGGTAAAACCAGATGTTGAAGCCCTTCTTGAGACAATTAATTTTTCCTCCCCAATATTAATAACAGCATTACCTTTGGGTGATTGTAGCTCCGAGCCGGATGGGTAACGTAGACTATATTGGGGGGCACCCTCAATAGAACTATATGTTTCCCAATCTGCCGGCACAGCACTTGAACCGAACTCATCTCTCAACAAAGTAACAGCAATAACAATTAGTACGATTAGCAGTAAAGATGCTATCAACACCTTGGGTATACCCAGTATCTTTTTTCGAGTGGGATTTTGTCCCAACTCGTTTGTTTGACTTGCACCAGAACCCTCGAGATCAATATCACTTTGGCTTATAGTATAATCATCAGTTGGCATGTTTTTCTCCTCTTCGATCTAATATGTGCTACAATATTCATTGATAAATACTTAATCAGGAGGGGACTTATGTTTGTACAGTTACTATTGATTCTTGGCTTGGTTCGGGTGCTCCAAGTAACAGAGTCACCATTTCTGTGTTCCTCAATCTATACAGGTGCGGTTTTTCTACTGGGTCTCGCAACAAAAGGTCTTTCACTGCCACTACTTGCAGTCACTGCAATATCATTTGTTTTAGCCTCTCTTTATTTCTGGCTTCTTCAACGTTTCGCTGAAAGTTTTTTCTATTGGATTCTCCTTGTTGTGGGGTTTTCTCTTGCCCTTCTCTGATCAAGCAATGAATAACTGATCGATATCGTCTTGACAGAAACCTTTGGACTTAGACCTGATCTACGACTTTGTTCTCACTCCCAGCACCCGGGCCTTGGTCTGATTGTGCTCCGCCTCCGTTTTACTGGGGTAAATCTCACCGTCTTTGTGCAAGAAATAGAGATAATCATGCTTGTCGTAATCAACAGTTGCTTTAATGCTGGCTAAGCCGGGGTTGCAGATGGGGCCGGGCGGCAAGCCGGCATAGAGATAGGTGTTGTAGGGCGAATCGATACCGGCATGCTCCTTGAGAGTGATAGACTGCCAAAATTTATATTTAACCTCTTTGCTCGCCGAGAGTTTAGTGATGTCCTGGATATCACGAGCGTACTGCAGAGTCGGGTCAGCCTCCAGTTTCATCCCCTTAGCCAGACGATTCTTAAAAACTCCGGCAATAAGTGCTCTCTCCTCATCCCTGACCGCCTCCCGCTCAACAATAGAGGCCACAATCAGATCCTCGGCTGCAACAGCTAAGCCCTTCGTTCTCTCGTCATAGTTGTTTTGCATCATCTTGGCGATGTCCTCGTCCTTGGATCCAAGAGGGATAAAATAAGTATCGGGGAAAAGCTTGCCCTCCACCTTCTCGGCTACCTCTAAAAACTTCGGGTAGGAAACCAGCTCCTTCTCTGCTAAGACTTGGGCGATCTGCTCCAGACGGTAGCCCTCCGGAATCGTCACCTTGGTGTGGGTTGCCTCCCCGGAGGAGATAAGATCGTAAACATTAAAGAGGGAGGCGTTGGGACTAATACGATAAACTCCGGCCTGCAGTGATGATCCGTCCAGCCGCGCCAACACCAGAAAGAGAAATTCGGAGCGGATCTGACCGCGACCGAAAAGATCAGCCGCGATCTCCCGCGTCGTTGCGCCCGCCTTAATTTCGACGATGTTTTTGACCTGATTATTGGCAAAGGGCTTATTGATCGCCCAGCGAAAATAAAAAATTGTCCCCACTCCGACCACCAAAATCAGAAGAAAGAATATGGCCAAAACGATAAAAATCTTTTTTGCTATCACAATCATCGGTTGGATTCTCTATCCCGGTGGGCTAAGTATTGTTCCAAGAGTAGAACCGCGGCGATCTCATCAATCTTTTCTTTGCCAAACTTTTCACCCCGTTCTTTGAGGTACCCCTCCGCCTCGGTAGAGGTAAACTGCTCCTCCTCAAAGAGAACCGGCAAACCGGTTGCTCGACTCAGCCGTTCGGCAAACCGGCGAATCTCCGGTGCGAGCGTCCCCTCTTCGCCCCGGCTGCGGAGGGGCAGACCCAGGATAATGGCCGAAACATCGTTCTTCCGGCAAATCTCGGCAATCTTTGCCGTCAAAGCGACCGGATCCTGGCCAAGATCAAGCGTCCCCAAGCCGCGCGGCTGGACTTCGCCCAGCGCCAAACCGACCCTCTTTCTGCCGTAATCAATTGCTAAGTACATCAATAATAAGTCAAAAGTTAAATGTCAAAAATATGGAAAGGCTTACTTACTGTAATCAAACACAACATCAATGCGGTTGAGCAGAAAAGGAGTGCGATTTAATTTGGGCGGCCAGACAGAAAGCTCGGCACTCTCAATATCGTTCTCTCCCGCCAGAACCGCCTTGGCGGCGTCGGCCGACTGATTGCGAATCTTGGCCCCGATCTCTTTTTCGCTCAGTTTTTTCCCGACACGGCCGGCAAATTTTGTTTTAATCTTTAGCACCCCCAAATCACGATTATTCTCCAGGACCTCAAAGCCGATCTCCGACTTTTCCGGATTGACCAGCATTTTGTCGGAACCGAGCTGTTCTTGCATAGCACCGGAGAGCAGTTCGCGCAAGTCGCTCTCGCGGAAACCGACACCAAAGAGCTTCTGCTTCATCGTCGTCTCAAAACTGTCGGATTCATCATTCGCCTGCTTGCTGTGGCTGGTGGAAACAAGTTCGCTTACCAGGCCGCCCTCAATCAAAAGATAATTGTCTTTGGCGGCGCGTTCTTTGATCTCGGCTTGGGCTTCCGGCAGAATCTCCTTCTCGGTCTCCTCCTCCGCCCGAGTCAGATCCTCTTCGGTGACAACCTTAACCTCTCTGGTAACGCCGCCGGCCATCTTGTCGCCCCGACCGTAAATCTGCGCGGGGGCTCCCGCCAGCACGTAGTTTGTCGACTCAAGATTATAGTCGGCACCAGCGTTTTCCGATACGACGTTAACCGTCCCCTCACCCGGCTTAACATCAACCTTGCCCCCGACAAGAGTGATCGTTGCTCCCATCACGCTAAAATCACTCTCCGCCAAAAAGGTCTTGCCTTGAGATGTAAATCTCGCACCCTGTTTATACTGATGAGCAGAGGAGTCATAACTATTTAGCACCGTCATCTTGCCCCTGGCTTTTTCGCCGACATTTTTGGCGCCGCTGGCGTCAAAGCGTTTTGTCTTTTCTCTCTCAATCTCAAAAAGCTGGCCGGGAAGCGACAGTGTTCCCACCGAGACCGCCGTTGCGCTTCTGTCAACTGCTACCGTAAACTCCCGGGCATAATCCTCTGTTTTTAAAACAATCGAGGCCCGAGCGTATGGCAGAAGCAGAGCAGAAAAAACTGCACCCGAGATAATGATAAGTATGGCAAGAACAAAAAAGATTTTGCGGGAACCGCGACGACCGGGCATAGACCTCCTCTCGCCTAAGTTAGAGTGCGTCAAAACTGCCGCCGACCGTCTCGATACGGCCCGAGACGAGGGCGACACCAAACCAACCTGACGATCCTCTGACCGGGACTCCTCTTCGCCCGAACTGGTCAGCGGAAAAGCCGGGGCTGTCCCGGCGGCCGGCACTTCATCAGCGGACTCCCCGCCATACTTGGCATAGCTTTTAACCCGCAAACCGGAAGCTGACCCCTCCTCCGGCCGCAACGACGAGACGGAACGCGTGGCTAAAGCCGGCTCGGCACGGGCGGCATCATTAACATTATCAAAAACCGGAATTCCCAGTTGCGAGGAGAGATTGCGAACAATCCGATCGTTTGCCACCAGCGCGATACTCTTGCCCATCTCCACAGCGCTCCGCTTGAGAATCTTTAAGTTGATAATGCTTTGAGCCAAGGTTCCTCCGCGCGGTATCACCAAAGTAACCGCTCCGGCCGAGCTGAGTTTTAGGCGGTCAATGACCGCCGTGATCTCGTCATCAGGTTCTAAGTATAGTGTGTCAGACATCTCACGGTAAGTTCGTTATTCGCATCGCTATTAATATTTATGATCGTAAACCCGCCGCAACTTTATCCAATATCCCTTCAACAACTCCGGCCTCGCCGGCCAGCGTGATACCGACATTGGCCAGAGCCATTGGCGTCACATCCTGAGCGTCTTGCAGTTGATCCGTCTCGTCAACAACGGCGGCAACTTGCTCCGGCTTAATAAAGTCGACTTTGGGCGGTTTGGCAAAGGGCAGATTCTTAACCCAACCCTTCTTGGCGAGGTGCTCCCGCATCTCCGGCAAGAGACTGCCGCCGCCGCAAAGCAAAATTCGAGAGGGGAGCAGGTCAACATTGGCAAACTCCTCCAGGGCCAATTCTACTCCGGACAACCAGACTTCGCAATCGGCCTCAATCACCTTGGCAATGCGGTTTCGCTCCAAAGAATCCTTGTCCAGCTGGCCCAGCGAGTAATCGATCTTTAGCTTCTCGGCCTCAACAAAAGAGAGGTCGCAAGTGTCAGCGATTGATTTGGTAAAAACCCGGCCGCCCAGGGCGAACATTTTTGTCCCTTCCAGTCCCCCGCCCCGGACCACGGCGATATCGGTTGTGCCGCCGCCGACGTCGATAAAGATGGCCGAGAATTCGGTTGAGTCGTCAAGACCGACACAGCGCGCCACGGCGTACGGCTCGGCGGCAATAGCCAAAAGATCCAAGCCGAGATCTTCGGCGATCGTCTGCAGGGCGCCGGAGTGGACAATGGGCGCAAAGGCATTAAAGATGCCCACCGAGACATCGCGTCCCTGAAAGCCGAGCGGATTAGTGACACGGTAGCCGTCTATCCGGACATCGACGATGGCAGAGTTAACCAGCTTAACGTCAATCTCCGAATAGCCCGTCTCCCAAACCAGTTCGGAGCGGGTTTTCTCAAACGATTTGGCCTGCACCTGCTCGATAATGTATTTAAGCTCTTTGAGATCAATCTTGGCCTTGGGATCATCGCGTTTGTAGTGGACGTTGACCGTAGAGCCCTTGACCAACTCGCCGGCAATTCCAATAACGCACTGTTTGGGCAGAACGCGCGCTTGGTTGTAGGCTTGCTCAAGCGCTTTCTCGCAGTTTTCAATTACGCCGGAGATGTCTGTTACCTTGCCGCCCTGCATATCGGAGAGCCGCTGGCGCTGGCGGCCGGCGCCAATGATGTGAGCCTTGTTATCTTCAATACGGAAAATAAGAACCTTGACGAATTCGGTCCCGATATCGAGGGCGATCGCCTGCCGCTCCTTTTGCCGTTTTAAACCAAAGAGTCCCAAAAACCCTCCTTCTCGCCTTCGGCGGGAAAATCACAAAAATCAAATAAAAAATCACAAACAAGTTTCAATAATCAACTATTAAATACCAATGTTGCGCAACCCTGCCCACAATCTGTCATTTCGAGTCCTTGGAGGCGAGAAATCTCCGAATTGGTTTGCTACTACATCGGAGATCTCTCATCCGCCGGTTGGCGGATTCGAGATGACGATTTGAGGAATCGCCAATTAATCGCGCAACACTGGTATTAAATATCAAAATATCTGATTATTGAGATATCGAATTTGGAATTTATTTGGGATTTGTTGCTTGATATTTGGGGCTTTCCGGAGCAACCGGGTTGCTAAGGATATTATATCAGATTTTTTGGCATTAACAGAACTCGCATAAAACACCGTAGGCCAGACTTCAGTCTGTTGGAAATTTGGAAATTAAAGAAGGGGTTTGCGGGAACGGCCGCTCGGTGTCATCACCTGCCTTCCTGCCGCAAACCCCCGGCTCCGGCCACACTACGCGTGGCCAACGGCCTCTTCGACCTCCCGATCCTAGCCTGCACCGAGGTCAGTCTCTATCCACCTCCAGTTCTCCTCCGCCTGGCGCAACAGTCTCTGAACCTCCTCGGCTGGGCGGGCGGCCAGGATGATCTGAATAATAGCGGCCCGCATATCATCGTCGACTCTGATCGAGATATTAGGGTCGCCATCCTGACCCGTCCCCGGACCAGAAATGTTGAGATAGTCACGATGGACGATGAACTTGCCCACCTTCATATTCCCGGCATCAAAGACAACAGTCAGCCACCAGCTATCCGGCGGCACAGGAGAGTCGACCAAACCGAAAGCGGTCGCCAACTCGGCGTCGGTCATACTGACACGACCGCGAACGCGGTCGTAATCGTGGGTGATCTCCCAGACAACACCCCACCTGGGTTGGTCGTCCCGAGCGGCATCCTGACGAGTGATCGTCAGACTAGCCACCGAAGCGGCTATCTTAACCTCGGCCCGACCGGCCAGCTTCAGCCGCATCTTCCTACCATGACGATGCCACCAATCCGGCCAAGGGCCGGGATCCGGATCTCCCGGAAATATCATTGTGCACATCGCTTCCCCCTCCTTCGTTTCAGTTGAACCGATGATTGCCTATAAGAGTCCTTGCTCTTGGCGATAATATAGCACGGCATTATCAGTTTTGGCAAACTAAAAAGCCCCGGCCAAGCTGACTTGCCTGGCACGAGGCGCGAATCTCTCATCGAAGGCCGCCGTTCAAGGCAGCCGGTTTGGTCTTTGCCGGCAACGCCTGATGCCTGGCCCACATCTGCCAGAGCAGGCTGGCGGCAAAGATGAGGGCGATCAGAATGCTGACCGCCAGTCCCCTCGCCGGCACCCTCTTTTCATCGCCCGCCATCATGTACCTTCTACTCCGCGATGGCCTTCATCGCCCTGAGAAACTCCGCCGTCAGGCGGTCGCTCTCCCGCGGGCAGAGGAAGGCCTTCATCCCCGGATTGTACTCGGCGATGAGGTCAATTCTCCGATTCGGCACGCAGCAGAGGAGATGCCGGGTAATCTGGCCGGCCAGATCGTGGAATGGCGCCGCGATGAAGTCCCCGGCATTTTCCGGGTGAACGTGAACGACATCGACGTACGGCGCCAGCGTCTCGGCGGCGGCAAGGGCATCCTCGTCCGAGTCTCCCAGATAGTCACCGTACTTCCGGTCGGTGAGGTGAAGCGTGTCCAGACAGAGCCGCCAGCTCTCCGTCTCGCACTTGGCGGCGATCTCCGCCGGTGTCAATCGGAGACCCGAATGGATCTCAACGAAGTCGCCGCCCACGGGACGCAACCACGAATCGACTCGACGGTTGAATTCATGGTCGATGAAACGGATGTGCTGATTCAAGAAAGCATCAGTCATCCGCTGGCACTCCTCTTTATTGGGAAAGAGCAGCCAGTCCATGATCCCGCTCGGTTCGCCGGCGCCGCCCGGCCGGTGGCGCAGAGTATGCCAGAGTCCCGGCACGGCATTCCAGGCCCGTTCGTAGTAACGGACTGGGCGCAGAACAGCGCCGCGTGTCGGTGCTCCCCGCACCGGCAGGAGCTGCACGAAATCGTAGCCGAGCTCAAGAGCTTGCCAGATCAGCTTCTCTGGCTTGGCCATCATGGGGCCGAGTGTGAGCCTCCACTCTGGCCCCATGCCCACACGCATCAGCGAAACGATACTGATCCCAAATCTAACTCCGATGTCTTCTGTCAACGATTTGTCCCCCTTCCGTTGTCTGCCACGGGTCCCCGACCCGTTCGCTGTACTATATCAGTTTAAATGCTGCCTGTCAAGAAAAAAGGCCGGCCAAGCGGCAAACTCGGCAGGCCCAGGTAGGCGATCAGATGTAGCGGATACCCCAGCCGTAGAAGGAGATGACGTAGTCAGAGCGTATGACAGCGTCAGGCGGCCAGGTAATGCTTATCGGCTCCGCCTCAAGTGAAGCCTTCATTGCTCGAAGCATCTTGAAGGCAAGCTCTTCCCTGAAACGGATACCTCTGATCCATATGTAGATCTCTCCATTATCACAAAGGCAGTCACCGCGACGCCTTAGATGGGTCTGAACCCTCTTCTCCAGGACACTTCTAAGTTCAGCTGAGGTTGGAGCGTCTGGAGACTGCTCCGATAACACCCGGAAGAAACGTTCGATCAGTCTGTGGGTGACCTGATGGCAGATCCAATCCCCGGCCTCCCCTCCCAACTGATGAGCCGTGCAATCCGGGCTGAAGTTGAAGAAGAAGGAAGTTCCCGGATTCTCCCGCCGTCTCTCCAGCGCTTCTTGTTCGCTCTCTTTGCGCTCCAGTTCCGGGTTGAAGTCAGGGTTGGGATAAATCCTATCATCCCGCCTGATGAGAGGCTTGCTTGGATCCTTCTCCTCAGGTGTTGTGTATACTTCCTGCTGAAGCCATACCCCGACACCATCCGCGAACAGGTTGTCATCTCTTTCCATTGGAAACCCCCCTCACAGGAATAGTTTTCGGCAAGACGCAGTGCTACGCCTCGCCCAAAGACCAAACCAAAGATAACACCATTCTCGTGCCGTGACAATAGAACAATAGCTCACATTCTTAAAATGCACTGTAATTCATTCCTCTGATTTTGAACGATCGTTCAAAATCAGAGGAATTTTGAGATCATCAGCCTTGAAATTATTAGCAAAGACAACCGCTTATCCAAACAATCATCTATTCAAGCATGGCTTTGATTCGGCGGACGCCGGCCGAACTGGCCTCCTCTTTGGTGATTTTAAAATGACCGAGTTCGCCGGTGCGAGACACGTGCGGGCCGCCGCAGATCTCGCGAGAGAAATATTCCTCCGGCCTGGGGACAGTCCCCTCTGGGGACAGTCCCCTTTCACTCAGAGAAGGAACGCGGCCAATCGTATAAACTTTGACGCGGTCGCCGTATTTAGCATCAAAAACACCCATGGCATCGGATTTCTTGGCCTCCTCTAATGTCATCTCTTCGCAAACCACCGGTAAGTCTTTTTGAATTTGCTCGTTCACCAGATCTTCGACTGCCTTAATCTGCTCCGGCGCCATCTTTTGGGGGTGCGAAAAATCAAACCGCAAACGTTCGGCCGTAATATTGGAACCTTTTTGAATAACGTGATCGCCCAGCACCCGCCGCAAAGCCGCCAAGAGCAAATGGGCTGCCGTATGATTTTTTATGACATCTTCATCATTGCCCACAAGACCGCCCTTAAACATCCCTACTGCTGCCGTCCGCGAAAGTTCTTGATGCTTTCTTAGCTCAATCCTGTAGTTTTCTATTTCATCTGGATCGATTTGCAAATCGCGTCTCGAGAATTCTTCAATGCTTAGCTCCAAGGGGAAACCATAAGACTGATACAGATTGAATAAGTCTTTCCCCGATACTCTAAAACCAGCTGGGCCAATGTTTTTTTTGATGGCAAGTTCAATCGCACTGATTTGGTCTATTCCCCTTTTTAGCGTTTGCCTGAACTTCACTTCCTCCGTTTTTAATTCCCCTGGAATTTTTTCCCTTGTCATCCCAGTCCCCGTATCAAGTACGGGGCAAGCTCTGATCGGGGATCCAGAATCCTGGATTCTCGCCGGATGTTTACCTCCGACTCGATCGGGGGCTGGAATAACACCGCCAAAGTAAACACTACTATTGTAAACTCCAAAAACAACCTTTGCTAAATCAGCTGTGAAATTACTCGTAATACCAAGCTGATGTGCTTTGACGATCGCACGGCGAATCAGGCGGCGCAAAACATAACCGCGGTCCTTGTTTGATGGCACAACTCCATCATTGATAAGAAAGGTTGCAGCTTTTATGTGGTCGGCAATTATCCGAAACTCTGTTATGAAATCATCATACCTTTTGCCGGAAACCTCCTCGATCTTCTTGATAATAACTTTGAATAAATCCGTCTCATAAACACTATCAACCCCATTGAGTACCGTTAATAATCGCTCGAAACCCATGCCGGTATCGACACCCTGATACTTAAGCGGTGTATATTGGCCATCTTTGCAATAATACTGATTAAAAACCAGGTTCCAAATCTCGATACCATCGATATAAAATTCTACAGTTGGTCCACACGGTCCTTCGTTGCCGGTTGGGCCCCAAAAAGTTTCATCTTTGCCGGTACCTTTAATTTTTTCGTCCGAGAAACCAGTAATCTTTTTGAGCAATTGATAAGATTCATCATCACCCAGTAAAAGATCCCTCGACTCAGAGCCTGCCCTGAGCGAAGTCGAAGGGCTCGGGATGACAGAAGAGGGGTTAAAATATGTGGCGCTGATCCGATTGATATCAATCTTTAATACTTGAGTCAGAAACTCCCATGCCATCTCGATGGCTTCTTTTTTAAAGTAAGAACCCTCCTTGGTAGGATAGCCGAATGAGAAATTGCCCAGCATCTCGAAAAATGTCAGGTGGGTCTTGTCGCCAACCTCATCAATATCACCGGTGCGAACGCACTTCTGAGCCGTGGCAATTCGAACCGCCGGCGCCTCATCGGGACGGGAGTAGTAGTGCTTAAACTGCTGCATACCGGCAGTGGTAAAGAGAACGGAGGAGTCGTTTTCCGGCATCAGAGAAGCAGAAGGGAGCACCGTGTGTCCCTTCTCCTTAAAAAAATCTAAGAACTTTTGGCGAATTTCACTCGATGTCATCGGATTAAATCTTAAAGATGTTGGCAAAGAGCTGGGCCCAGATGTAACCCCGGATTTGGGCGGTTTCATTACTCTTCTCCACCTGCAGGGGCGGCGTCAAATCAAGCTCCTTGGCATACATCGCGGCATAAACCGTTTGATAGTTCTTGACGCGCTTAACATAGTTATTTGTTTCATAAAAAGGAATGTTGTCAAGGATGCCGAGGCGAATCCAGCGGTCGGCGTTGCCGGTGCCGGCGTTATAGCCGGCCAGAGCGGCGTCAAGATTGCCGTTGTACTTTATCAACAGATCGCGAATATGACAGGCGCCAAAGTGAACCGAGGTCTCGGCATCATAGATATCGTAGCTGGAGTAGCCAAGCTCGCGTGCCATTGTCTTGGCCGTCCCGGGCATAAACTGCATTAGACCGGCCGCGCCTTTGGGCGAAACCGCCCGCGGATTAAACCGGCTCTCCTGAAAGATCACCGCCACCACCAACGCCGGATCGACATTGCACTCGCGGGAATATTTAATAATGTGTTCCTGATACTTTAAGGGATAAACCGTGTCGCCCAAGATGGCCGGCAGATAGTAATAACCGCCAGCGCCCAAACCAATCAAAACCGCCAGCGCCAGCAATAATCTGATCTTGAGTCGTTTCCCTAGCATCCCTTCCCCTCAGTTATTTGATTTTAAAATACCATAAATCTTTTTGCGATGGTAGGTCGGGTGGGACTCGAACCCACAAACCTTTCGGTACAGCATTTTAAGTGCTGCGCGTATACCGGTTCCGCCACCGACCCAGATTATATCAAAGAGAATGACTCTCCTGCTTTACGAACTTTATGAACTATACGATCTGCCAGTTGCCGTTTGATTCGGCTAACTTGCCCCAGAGCGAAAAACCGGAGGCCCGGCGATGTCCGCCGCCACCCAAAAACTCAGCCAATCTGGCGAGATCAACTTGCTCCGACTCCGTCCGCAAACTGCCCCTGATTTTACCATCCGCCGTCTCGTAAAGCAAGAGTGCGACTTTTGAATTGGGAATCGTGTTGATGAGATTAACCAGCCCGGAAACCTCATAATCCTCGGCGCCCGCCCGCTCGATATCCTGCCGCGTAATCAAGGAGAAAACCAGACCCAACTCCGGAACTATTTGCAGACGGTTAAGAGCAATGCCCCAAAGTTTGAGCATGGCCACCGAGTGGGAGTTGGAGATATTGGCCGAGATCAGTTTTAGCTTGGCACCCCGGCGCAGGAGATCGGAGGCAATCTCCAAGACCCGGCCGGAGGTGTTGTCGTGCTGAAAGCCGCCGGTATCTGTATAGATGCCGGTCAGAAGCGCCGTTGCCACCGTTGGCGTAATCGGCCAATCTAAGCGCATCGCCAAGTTATAAACCAGTTCGCAGGCGGAAGAAGCAGCCTTATCGGCAATATTAGCGCTGGCCATTTTCCAGATATCATTCTTGGGGTGATGATCAATATTCACAATAGGAATCCGATGCCGCGAGACACTTATCCGGTCGGCAAAACCGGTCCGGTGAAGATCGCCATTATCCAGAAGAATGATAGCGTCATGATCAGCCAGTAAGAAATCGTTCTGGATTCCAACGGAGCCTGCCAGAAAGGCAAAAACGCGCGGTACGCAGTCGCGACAGATGAGAACAACTTTTTTGCCACGATTCCGCAAAAGTTCACCCAGTGCCAAAAGGGCCCCGATGCCATCACCATCGGGGCTCTCATGGCAAATGAGAAGAAAGCTGTTCTTCTCGTCTAATATGCGCCGAAAGCGCGCCAGATGCTTCTCCATTGCAATCCAATCAGGAAGGGATAGCGGATATATCTGCTATCTGTCGCCAGTAAAGATCTGCTATTCATTCCTGTTTATCCTGTTTGGCTTTCAGTATCACGATTCGACGCTCTTCTTCGGGTAAATCCGCTTTTTTGATTTTAAGGAAATCAATCTCCTCGTTGGGAGCGCCCTCGCCGGTTTTAAACTCAGTCAGATCGGCATAAAGCATTGGGATGACAACACGCGGATCGATCTTGGCAAGCAGGTCAAGCGCCTTTTTCACCGGCAGTGTCCCGTCTTCGCCCAGAGGCAAAAAGAGGATATCAACATCACCAATTTCCTTTACCTCCTGTTCCGGCAAATCGCGGGCAATCCTGCCCGGGTAACAGATATTGATTTCCTCAACCTGAATCAGATAAATTGTGTTATCACCGTCGGGTATACCGACAACGCCAACTCCACCCTTTTCGTACTCGCCCGGCCCGGGCAAAGCAAAATCATCGATTGCCGACTGATAACCGAGGCGAACCACGGTTGAACCGGTCTTGATCTCAAACTTCTCGCGGCCCAAATACTTTATATTCATATTGTCTCTCGCTTAAGCAAGCAGGGTTACGGCGCAACACCGCCTTAATTACTTTGTCTTTGCCGGCTTCTTCTTTGCCTTTTTTTCTACGGTCTCCGCCGCAACATCAGAAATCTCGTCCGCCGACTCCGGCTCCTCCTTGGTTGCCGCTTCGGAAACCGCCTTGAGGCTCAAGCCGAGGCGGTGGCTCTCCGGCTCGATCGAGATTATCCTAAACTTATAGCTCTTACCCAAAACAACGACCTGTCCGGGATCGACGATATGTTTGTCCGAAAGCTCAGAGACATGAACCAGGCCATCGATTAAACCGTCAAGAGAGACAAAGGCGCCAAAGGGGGTTATCTTTGTCACCTCCCCCTGAATGACATCGCCGACATTGTATTTGGCCGCCGCCGCGACCCACGGATCGGGCAGGAGGCGCTTTAGGGAAAGCGAGATGCGGCCATCATCAATCGCAATAATCATCGCCTCAATCTCATCACCTACCCTAAAAAGGCTAGAGAGATCGGAAACACGGCTCCAGGAAACCTCGGAGATGTGCACCAAGCCCTCGACCTGGTGGTCGATGCTGACGAACAAGCCGAAATCAACGATCCCGGTGATCTTACCTTTGATCTTGTCGCCGACTTTGTACTTCTCAATCCGAGCCCTAATCTCACCGGCCTTAACCGCCCGCTCCGAAAAGATGAGCTTGCCGTTTTCGCGGTCACAGTTGATAACCTTAACTGCCATTTCCTGGCCGATAAAACGGCGGAGGCGGGTTAAAATTTCATCTTTGTCGCCGCCGCTGACACGCGGATAATTTGACGGGGCCAACTGCGATACCGGCAAAAAGCCCTGGATGCCACCGATGTCAGTAGTGAGTCCGCCCTTGTTAGCATCAACAATACGAACATTAATCGGTTCGCCGGTTTTATGCTTCTGCTCCATTTCGAGCCAATACTTATCGCGATCCGCCTGCTTCATCGAGAGAACAACATTGCCATCGTCATTCTCCATTGAGAGAACAGTACAGAAAATTTTATCCCCCATCTTTAGACCTGACTTTGAACCGGTAATCTCCTTTTCTGGAATAAAACCCAAAGATTGTCCGGCAACATCAACCCAAATCCGGTTGCCGCCAACCGCCAGCACGGAGACCTCAACTGTATCACCCTCAACAAAGGGGAGCAGATTGTCTCCCAACTCCTCCATAAGGCCGGCCATTGTCTCGCCCAGCACATCTGTTTTGACTGCAATTTCAGTCGTGTCAATCATAATAATTAAACTCCTTTCTACTTGGCCGTTTTTGATTTCGGCAAATATCTTTGATATCGTTCTTCGACTTGCTCTTCGCGTATCTTTTTGGGGACAAATCTTACTGTCCAGGCCAGGATTATACCCACCCAGATCGCCACGAGAAGCCCAATAGCGACCAGAGTGATCCTCGCTCCCACCCAGGGCAAGCCCTCATAGCGGCCAAAGAGGTAGACAAACCCGAGTATGCCGGAAGCCAAGAACGCGGTAAAATAGCGATTTGTAACATTTTTCAGCTTGGCGGGGAGTAATTTAACCGTGATACTCATAATAACCAACAGAGAGAAGAGGATGATCAGAGGCAAATAAAGCCGGCTCTCCCGCGGCGGATTAGAATCGAAAAGATAGCTTTTGGAAAAGATCTCATTTAGTGTCATTGTGCGGTCTTGCCACGCTAAGCGTGGTGGGCAGGACAGGAATTGAACCTGCACGGGATTGCTCCCACTACCACCTCAAGGTAGCGCGTATACCGATTCCGCCACCTGCCCACTATAAATTTACCTGATCTCCAAAGCTCATCAGATTCATCGGACCCTCATCTTAAAATCTGATGAATCCATAAATGGTGGGTAATATAGGACTCGAACCTATAACCTCCTCGGTGTAGGCGAGGCGCTCTAACCAATTGAGCTAATCACCCCAAGCGGCGGCCCCGCCCGACAGGGCAACAAGCTGCCGTCTGGGGACCAGGCAACAAAAAAACTTCTCGCCAGCAGAGAAGTTTGCAATCCGTATTCAAGCTGGCTTAATAATGCGAGACTGCCCCAAGGCACTAAAATCAGTTTATCATAAAAGGCCGCCGGTTGTCAAAGTCAGTCTTGACAAAAGTTGTCAGTGCTTTATACTGAAATTAATTAGATAATAGTTCTCTGGGAGGGGAAATGTTGGATAGATACAAGCGCGCCATCTGGGCAATTTGGTTTGTTGCCTTAATTTTTGTGGTGGGAGTGACGGTCGGCAAGACACCGGAAAAAGCCAAGTCGTATGGGGCGATTTCAGATCTGACTGTTTCTGTCGCCGATTCGAGTAAATCGGCGACGACGACCTACACCATCACCTTTACGGTCGAAAACGAAATCCCGCGATATGGCGGTCGAATTAATCTTCAGATGATGGATCCCTCCGGCAACTCTTCATCAAGCAGTTGGGCCAGCAATTATCATGACTTCAACAGCGCCACTGTTGCCAGCAATACTTCGCCCTCATCAATCTACTGGGGCTACAGTAATTACAATGGCGCCGCCCTTTATACCAACTCCGCCATCGCCGCCGGCACAACCATTTCGCTCAAGATCAGCAATGTCATTAATCCGGCCATGGGCGGCTATTATTACGCCCACGTTTGGACCAGCTACTACGGCTCCGATCTGGACGGCACGAGCAATTGGGGCGGCGACTATAACAGCAGTTATATTGAAATCGGCTCCAATACTAATTTCAAAGGTCGGATTACCGATAGTGACGGCACCACCGGTGTGGCAAATGCCAGTATTAACATTAATTACTATAGCGGCAGTAATTATGCCTATTATTCGGCTCGAACAGACAAAAACGGTGACTATGGCATCGGTGATGTTCAAGCCGGTACTTACACTTTTAGCATCACCGCCCCCTACACTTACGGCAGCGACTCAAGTAAAATTTATTTCCCGCCAGATAACTCTACGGCCACGGTTGAATCATCCGGCGTAGTCACCAAAAATGCCAGTTTCGTCGCCACCTCCAAAACACTCTCCGGCAAGATCACCAAAACCTCAGAGAGCGGGTCAGCCGTAACCAATGCAACTGTTTATATTTACAAAACCGGAGGGAGCGGTTGGGCCAGCACCACCGTTGACAGTACCGGCAGTTACTCTTTCCAGTTGCCCGGCGGCACCTGGACAATGGGCATTTATGCTACCACCTGGCCAGCCGATTGGATCTACACCACCTACAACGAAACCGTCAGTTTCAATAATGACACTACGGCGGAGAGCAAAACCAAGAACTTTGTTGTTGATGTCGTCAATTCGACCGTCACCGGCTCAGTCACCAAACCGGACGGCAGCGCTCCTAACCAATACTCCGTCGGCATCAATTTCTCCGGGGAGAAAAATCGCTACTTCTATGCTTCGATTGACACCAGCGGCAACTTTACCGCCAACGTCGCCGCCGGGACATATACCGTCTCCGGCTGGAATTCCGACAGCAACTATTCTTTTCCCCAAGTTGACAAATTCACTATCGGCGAAAACGAAACCAAGAATATCGGGGTCATCGCTCTGGTGGAAAAAACCGATACGATCTCCGGGTCGGTTCTGGATAATACCGGCGCCGGCGTCAGCGGCGCCTCCATTAGCGCCTGGCGCAACGACGGCACTTATGATTACGCTTCCGCCACCACCGCCAGCGATGGCAGCTACACGATCAAGGTGACGCCCGGCATCTGGCAGGTCAGCGCTTGGCCGCAGTGGAACTCCGGCTATTACTACTCCGGCAAACCCGCCACGGTGACGGTGACATCGGGTGTCCCTGCTGCCCAGAACTTTACCTTCCTTCTCTGCACGGCAACAATCAACGGCAAAGTAACTGATCCCGACGGCAATGTCGTCACCTCCCTCTACTCCTGGGTTAACGCCAGTGACGGTTCCCAAGATTGGAGCAATATCGGCACTTCCATTGATCAGGGAACATTTACCTTAAAGGTTCCGGCCGGCACTTGGGACTTGAATGTTTCCATCTACGGGTCGGATTACGGCAGTCCCGATCCGGTTCAGGTCACAATGGCCGATAATGAGACGAAGTCGGTCACTCTGCAAGCCGTACGAAATGACGCCACTCTAAACGGCACCGTTTATGACAATGACGGCAATGCCGTTACCGGCAAGTGGATCAGCATCTATGCCACCAAGGGCAAGTACGGTACCTGGATGAATGCCACGGTTGATCAGAGCGCCGGCACTTACACGATGAAGCTCTCGGCCGGCACCTGGCGACTGGGCTGGTGGGTTGATCAATCGCTCGGCTACAGCTCCGGCAACGGTCAGGATATCGAGATCACTATCGGCTCGGGTGAAACCAAGACCCAGGATGTTAATCTCAAGAAAAACGACTCTCAGATATCGGGCAAGGCAACCAAAGCCGACGGTTCGGCGATGCAGTGGGCTTGGATCACTGCCGATACGCGCGATCCTCAACAAAAAAAGTCGGCTGATATGTATTATTACTCCAATGGCGCCTCCAGCAACTCCGATGGTGATTACGTTTTGAATATTCCGGCCGGAACCTATTGGGTCGGCGGTTCGATGTGGTGGGGTTCGGGTTATATTAATCCCAAGCGCGAGAAAGTTACCGTCGGCGCCAACACTCCGGCCACTGTCAATCTCGTCTTCCGCACCGCGGATGCCTCTATCACCGGCACAGTCAGTAACGGTGGTGCCGTCACTTCTTTCGTGACCGCCTGGAGCGAGGACGGCGGCTACTCGGAGACCAATTCAAACAATGAAGGCAGCTACACTCTGTCGGTATCCAGCGGCACAAAGTGGCACATTAAAGCGATCAAAAAGAGCGGTCAGGATATTTATAAATCAAGCGAGTATATCATTGACTTGATCGGCGTAACTTCGGCAACACAGGATATTAAGGTGGAAAAGCTCGACTTTACCCTGCCCGAAGCGGTTTCGGTTACCTTTGATCCAACCAAACAGCAAACAGTCACGGTTGAAGAAGATCTGGCAGTAACGATTCCCGCCAACGCGCTGGCCACCTCCGGTCAAGTAACCATCGCCATCGAGCCGGTGGTGGAATTGGCGGAAGAAGCTGACGCTAAACCGGTTGATTTCGGCTATGATATGCAAGCAACAACCCAAGACGGCGAGGCAATCACATCCTTTAACAGCAACGTCACAATTGAAGACCATTTTACCGATTCCACACTGGAAGACAGTAACGTCTTGGACGCCAAGGAGTTCACCGCCGCGTATTACAATGAATCTAACGGCACGTGGGAGGAGTTGACTTATACAGTGAACGAAGATGAAAAAACGGTCACCTACCAAACCAATCACTTTACTAAATTCGCTCTGGTTACCGCCTCCGACACCACACCGCCGCTTGCTCCGACGGGGATCACCGGTACTGCCGGCGATGGAAAAGCAACTCTAAGCTGGACCAATCCCGCCGATACCGATCTGGCCGGCATTAAGGTCTATCGCTCCACCACCGCCGGAACGCTCGGCGACCTGACCACAACCATCAACAGCACGACCACGACCAGCTACGAAAACACCGGCCTCTCTAATGGGACAACATACTATTATACCGTTCGCGCCTTTGACGCCTCCAACAATTCCTCGACAAACACCGCCCAGGTCTCAGTAACACCCTCTGTAACCTCAACTGCTACTACTTCGGCAGTCCTGCCCGAAACGGGGATGGATGGAGAAGCGGAGAGTATCTGGCCGCTTGCTCTCTACGGTCTGGGTATTCTCTTTGGCACACTCAGCTTGAAGCGTTGATAACCGACAAAACACGCAACAAAACAACGGCAATAAGCCGTTGTTTTGTTTAGTTTGTTTAGTGTTTAGTGTAAGAGACCACAATCAGGGGACGCTTGTACGTGTTCAATAATTCGGTAACTTCCCGTAGCTAACTAACCACAAAATATTTCATTGGCTGCTAACACAGTAGTCTTACCCGTTTTGTTAGAAGACGAGATGATGATTTATCAATCACCTCGCTTGATACAAATAATTTTCACTAAGTCTTCAATCGTAATCTATTACTTACTTAATTATTGAACATGTACAAGCGTCCCCATCACGTGTAGACCAATTCATCTCTCAAAATCGGAGGCAGTGGCGCCGAAGCTCCAGGGGCCGGCGCCGCAAGTACTATCAGAATTTTTCTGAATTTTGAGAGTAGTACTGCCGGTCAATTGCAAAATAAAGGAGATGCTAACCGAGCCGCCTTTCTCTTGACTGGCTTCATAACAGTAAATATTACCGTCGTTGCCAACTTCGGAAAATTCACGATTGATAGTGCCCGAATGATTTGGAGTGAAGAAATAAACACCGCTGCTGGCACCGCTGGCGGAGAGCGTCGTCCCCACCGAAAAGGCACCGTAATTTGGCTCGACATTGTCGTGAACCAGAGCCAGATGCGGATCCTCCGATGATGTCGATGCACCGGTGGCGAACCAAACGCCCTGGGCTGTTCCTGCTTCGTCCTGTTCAAACTCGCCGCAAAGCGGTTCAATCGTCCGCCGGGTCGAGAGATATCCCAACAAACTTGTTAAACTGCTTTTTGTGCTGCTGGAGTAATAGTCTAGCGGACAAACAATGTTTTTAGAGTAACTATGCCAGCGGTCATTGTTAGCGAAAGTGAGGGTTGACCGAGTGTCAGTGCCGGTGAGATCAAGAGCATACTGACCGGCGCGGCCGCCGGTGGTGCCAATTTGCGTTCCCGCCGTAACGGCAATGCTAACCGTCTTAACCACGTTGTGATAAGTCTTGCCGCCGGTCGAGTAAGTGCTGTCGCTGTCGGCCGAGGCAGCGTTGAAAGCGTCAAGCACACTTTGGGAGAGTGAGGTAACATGGCCAAAGGTGCCGGTCATTTCAGCGCAGGGAGCGAAGCTCATGCCATAGTCGGTGTAACCGTCAGTGACATGCTCGGAGGCAGTAATCGAAGTAATAGTGATGTCGCCGGGAGCGTAAAGATTGGTCTCCACCGGCACACCGCCAACTTGGCGAAGGAAAAAATAGATGTGATCAGTGGGAAAGGTGTGGGCTGTCGGATTTAAATTACCCAAAGGGGTGATTGAGGAGACATCCGCCGTCGCTACCGGCGAGGTAGTGTAATAAGCACTACCGGAACAGCTGGGCAAAGAGGATGTGCTGCTGGACGAGGAGCTGCTGCTAGATGAATCGCTGTTGCTGGATTGGCTTGACGAGTTCTCCGTCCGGCCGATTGTCGGACCGCTTGAATCTGAGTCGGAAGAGCCGGAGTCGGAGGTCGAGGTTGAGCCAGAGCTAGAACCTGCACCTGAACCGCTCCGTCGGGAGGTTGATCCGCTTGTTTGCTGGGCTTGATCACTCGCCGCTGTTGTTGCGCTGACGGCCAATTTGGCCGCCTCGTCTAGTTTTTGTTGGCACTTGCCGGCTAACTCGGTCGCCGGTTGATATTTAGGGCTGCCATCTATGATACTCTTTAAAGAATCAACGCACATTTGCCAATCGCCGCTGTCATAGCCGGCTTGGGCCTGTTTAAAACTAACGTCTTCCTTTTGCCGCTCAGTCGCTAAAGTAATTTGCGCCGCCACTTTTTGACGAAATGTTTTAAATTTCCGGCCAGCCTTTTCATATTTAACAATCGCCTCAGAGTATTGCCCGGCCGCCATTAACTTATCACCCTCTTTAACCAGATTACCGGCTTGGACATAACTGACACCGAAAAAACTGCCGGCGCCAAGGATGATGACAGTGGTAATAATTACAGCGATTAAAAATTTTTTATTTCTGTACCACTTAATTCCTGTAATGTCTGGCTGAGATAAATCCATCTCCCTCCTCTCGGGTCAGACCAGGCCGCAAGCTAAATCCCCTAAAAATCTGATCTCTTCTGTCTTTAGAATTATTATACTTCTCCGCAACATAATTTGCCACTCAGCGGCGGATACATCTGCATAACTTACGCCCAACACAATGGGGACGGACACACGGACACAATGGGGACGGTTCTCTTTTAGCCTCGGTTTTACACTTTCACACTTTCATCTGTTTTCGGTTGACCTTGTCCTGTTCTCGGTACCTCTGCAAAACACTGCCCCAAACATTCCTATGGTACGATTCTTGAATAACCTGATCAATAAGCAGTTTCCGATAATTTACCTGGCGTTCAGGTGCGTCTTTTCCGATCTCTTCATAGAGGAAATCGGATGTTATCAAGTAGTCAAGCTTTTCTTCTGAATCTGAATAGTAATGATAGCTGGAGTATCGATAGTCTTCCGGCCTTTCAACCAAACCAGCCCTGACCGGATTTAGTTCGATATATTTGCCGCACTGGATAAAATAGGCGTCTTTGCCGATAGCCTGGCTTTTGTATCGATCCTGCCAGAAATGACCAACCCAACCGTACTCTTGTTTGTAGTGATGGAAGTAAGCCAGGTTGAGTTTTTTTATAAACACTGAAAAGTCTTTGGCATGAATAGTTTGAATTTGGAAATGGGTATGGCTGGGCATCAGACAGTAGTGAAAGAGATCAAAGGGATGCTCAAGCTTAAACCGTGCGACTAGATCGAGATAGTATTGATAATCATCATCCGACCGGAAAACCGTATTGCGGTTATTCCCCCTGGTCATGATGTGATAATAGCTTTTGGGAAGTAGAAATCTTTTGGATCTCGGCATGGTTTAATTTTACACTTTTACCGCTAAAAAGTGTAATTCCGTGCCTGGGAGAGAACCGTCCCCTTCGGCTTATTTATCAATGCTTAGATGGTTTGGTGGATTAACTTAATGGCCTTATCGCAAATCCAACTTCATTCAACCAAACCGTATTTTCAGCTATTAATAATTTGCTCATTTTGTACACCGTAGATTAAGCTTCAGCTTGCGACTGGCAAAGTATCATCCGGCAGAGCGGCAAGGGCGGGACTGCTCCTCTTCTTCCATCTCTTTCTATCGGCGATTAGGATCAGCATAACCACTTAAATAGATAAAATGTTTATCCGGTTCGGTAGAATCATAGTTAACAGCGAACTGCTCGCCATTACACTTGAGGGGGTTCCTGTCTCTTTCTTCTTTGCTAACAATTAATTCGCTCCGATCTTTTACTCCGCGCTCTTTGTACTTTTCAAAGATGCTATCGGGCATCACCTCAAAATAAGAGATGAGTTCATTTTTCCACCTCGAGCCTTTCATGACGGAAATATCGGTGTTTTGATGGAGGCCAATCTCCCCGATCTTTTGGCCGGCTTTTACCTCACTGCCCTTTTTAAAATCGGGTAAGAGATAAATATGGAATAATCGGACAGTATATTTTGGAGCGTTGTCCGGCTCGATGTAAATTTGGCTGCCAATCGGAGTCTTTTCTGTCTCCACAGCGGTAATTTCGCCGTCAACCGGACTGAAGATATCAATCGCCCGGCCAGGCGAAGGCGGTTTGGGGAAACCGTTGTTTTCCGACCGCTCCCTCTCCCCCTCCTCTGACCACTGGACGTTGAAGTAGTGCTTCATGCTCCGGCAGCTTTCGCCGTTGCCGGAAAAGTCGTGGCCAGACCCGGAGCGGAACTTGGAGATCAAATAAATCTGCGAAAGGTCAATAAAATCCGCCTGGATAAATTGGGGCAGAGAATCCGATTTGCCGGCAAGCCCGGTTTCATTGCCTGTGTTCCCATCAGCTTGGCGCATCTCGCCGATAACAATCAGAGCAAGAATTGCCGCCATAAGACCAGCTACAACCCATGGCCATCTTTGCCGAGGGCGAGCAAGCAGTTGTTTATTTTCTTCTCGTTTTGTTTCTTCTTGCATTTGGCGATTGAGATCTTGCGATCTTCCTAAATTAATACTTTTAGGGTGTTTAGGGGCGCCCCTCAATGGTTGGGGACGGTTCTCTTTTAGGCACGGTTTTACACCTTTTTATTTACAATACAATTTTTTGCTTTACTGTCTGAATCCCTTGCTTGTTGTTCCTTGCTTGTTTATTTATTTGAGAAGCTTTTAATCAACTCTCGATACTTTGTTGCACTGTCATAACCGGAAGATTTACTTTTTTGCGACATATCGGTGCGGAAATCATCAAAGGAGTAGCGGGTAAAGAAGATACGCTCAGCGCCCGCGGCTAAAGCTGCGCTGGTACTGATTTTGGTAGTTTGGTAATTGGTGTCGGCTGATCCCGATCCATAAAAAGCCTCCGCTTCCGTTACCCAGATTGGCTGCAAAAGACCAAACTCGGCCAGCATATTTTTGTAAGCGCCGACATTAAAATCATGAGTTTGCCGATCGTTAGAGATGCAGTGGATATTGGCAATATCAAAAGCGGCGTGAGTTTCCTTATCGGCAAAGACCTGGCGATAAAAATCGAGAAACTGCTTTTCACCGCCGGCTGCGCCGGCAACTAGAATATTTGCCGTCGAATCTGCCGCTTTGATGGCAGCATAAGTTTTGATCAATAACTCGGCATAATCCGCCTCATTGCCTTTCCAAAAATCAAGACGCGGCTCAGCTTCCGGTGATGTTAGATCCGGCTCATTCATCATCTCCCAGAACTTGATAGGCAGCTTTAATCCTGTCATATCGTCAGCGCCATCACCATCATACCGTTCGACAACCCGACCAACCCAATAAGTGTATTTATCCCAATCAGTCGGCTTGCAACGATATTTCGGCAGATAGTCAGTCCGACCTTTCTTTGTGCTCTCTTTGCTTTTTGGCAAAAATTCATCATTGGTAGAGACTTGGCACTCCGCAGCATTAGCACTGATCTCTTGGTCCCAATTGGCGAATGGCCAAAGAGTTGCCAATGTTCCATATTCAAGCCCCTGATTTGCCTTGGCAACCTTATCGGTCTGAGAGAAATCAATCTCTGCTCCGGTGCCTGATTGCATGGCATCCCACAAGAACGGCCCGGGGTGCGGCCTAACCCAGGCCGCCCCAACATCACCAACAAAGGTGTTGTCCTCTTCGCCACCGCCAAGAAAACCAAATTTATTGTTCAGAATCTCTTGGGGAATCGTCGCCGTTAAGATTTTGGTGCTTGAACTATCCGGCTCAGTGCCGTTCTCTGCCTTTTCTTCTGTCTTCTTGCCCGCGCCATTCCGCAGGAAAACAAATCCTCCGACAATCAGTATAACGACCGCCAAACCAACGACCAGCCAAAGCCATCTTTTTTTCTTTGGTTTGAGATCGTTTTCAGTTCCAACCGTCTCCATTTTTTCTCCCTCTTTCTGATAAAATTATCATTTAAAAGTGGTGTAATATACCCCTTTCTCATGCTGGCCGTAGTACATAAACCAGGTATCTTTAATTTTGATCAAGGTTGGATCCGAGGGCGGATCGGGCGCAAATTTGACCCGGCTGTCCTGATTGTTGGTGTAATCAAATGTCGGAGTAGTAAAAGTGCCGTTATCATAAATAGTATGATAAATGCCGGCGTAACTCCAAAAATAAACCTGAAGCGAACCGTCCTCCCATCTGACCCATTCAGCTCCATCAGCCAGGCCATACAATGAAACTGGACTGTCGAAGAGTGGCCCGGCTTCAGTGTCGGCGGAAAGGCGACCGAACGCGGTTTGACCGTCCCCCGCAAAATTGAGAAGCTCTATCTTAAATCCGTCTCGGACGCTTAATCACCCGGCTCGACCTCTTTCGCTCGATTTTTAACTTCGTCTCTCAGCTTAGCAGCGTTTTCTTTCGCTTCCTCTGCCTGCTTTTTAATTTTTTCTTGAGCGGATTCCTCTAACTTTTTGGCTTTTTCAGTCTCAATCGCTTTAATTTTTTTCTCTCGTTCCTCTTTGGCTTCTGCCGCCTCCTTTAGGGCTTCATCAACTTTGACACTTTTCTCTTTGGCCTTTTCCTCTATCCTCATCTTTACATTTTTCTCTGTCTCCGAATTGACTTTTTTGCCCTCGAAGATCTTTTTAATACTCTCTTTGTTGTCAGCCGATCTCTCGATCAATTTTTCGGTTTGCTCATCGATGACTTTTTGCAGCGCCGGTTTGGCCGCCTCGGGAGCTTTGGCGTAGATCTCCTCTAAAATAAGCAAATGCCTCTTATATTTTTCGTCCAAGTTGGCCGTCATCTTTTTAACCGTCTCGGGATCTTCTTTGGCTAATCTGGCCGTGATCTCATCCTGCCTGGTCTTGAGAGCTTTATCGAGAATATCATCATCGTTGATCTCGGCCCCCTCCGCCTCGTTCTCGCTCTCAGCCTGATCGAGATTTTCCAGCAAGGCGAGATTCATTTGATATCTTCTCTCTTTGCGCCCCTCTTTTGTCTCCAATATCCGAATGACTTCCTCCAGCTTCTTCTTGGCCTCCTCCTCGGAAAGCTCGTTTAATTTGGCGGCCGCTTCTTTCAATAACTCCCGGCGCTTGGCCGCTACTTCGTCTTCGAGAATAGAACCGTCGGCCGCCACTTTATCCATCAGGGCGGCGTAGAGCATCTTGTTTTTAATCATTCTGGCTTCAATTTTGGCTCCAGCTGAACTATCGGTCGTTTGAGCCAATATCCGCTCGAGTTCGGCTTGATTGTTAGTGAATTTTTCATACGCCCGCGCCGCTGCCTTGGCCCGTTTGGCCTTGTTGGTCTCAACCAACTTCAAAAGCTCCATCTCGGTCAGTTCCTCGGCCAAAGCCGCCCTTTTTTCCGAATCTCGGGTAATGTAAAACCGCAGACGCGCCCGCCAAAAGTTCCAGGCCTTTGGCTTGGGAGACTCAAGGTCGGCCGCCGAGATCTCCTCCGTTGTCACCAATGAAATTGTCTCGGCGCTTGTGCTGCTTGTTTCAGCCAGGGAAAAACCGTTTTGACCAAAGACCAAAAACACAATTGCAATTATTAAACCGATCCGTGATATTATTCTCATCTCTACCTCCTCTTTAATTAAATACGTTGGGATAATAATGTTCCGTTTTAGCTTCGGTCGGGGCGCCGAGAGGAATCTTTCGGTCCTCTCATCCGCGCAGAGAGAATTATTCATACCGTAGCGCTTCGACCGGATCGAGTTTGGCCGCCCGAAAAGCCGGATAGATTCCAGCCATCATACCGACCAAGGTTGTAAAGGCAAGTGTGCTCAGAATCAGCCAAAGCGGAAAGGTCAGCGCGATGTCATTCGTAATACCGGCTTTTGGCAGATAGATGGCAAGATAGTGGTTGGCAACTTTGGCCAGACCGTAGCAGAGCAAGAGACCAAAAACGCCGCCCCAAAAGCCGATCATTGCCGCCTCAAAAGTGAAGAGGCGGCGGATAACCGCCCGGGTCGCGCCGCAAGCCCGCATCACACCGATTTCATAAGTCCGCTCGTACATTGACATTATCATAGTATTAATAATGCCTATCCCCGCGACAAAGAGAGCGATGCCGCCGATAATCGAAAGGATAATTGAAAGCCCCGTCAGCATCTCCATTAGATCGGCCAGCGCCTCCTTTGAGGTCGTAGCGCCATAACCCATTCTTTCGATTTTATCTGCGATATCCGTAACATTATCAGGCATATCGGCCTTGATCAGAATCGAACTATAGCCGCCGTCGATAACTCTGTTAGAAGTTTTAAGATACATTGGCTGCGATAGCTTTGATATATCCTGCCCTGATTGTTCCCGTCGTTTCTGCTCTACCTCATCATACTCCCAGCGCCGCTCCATTGAGAGCTCCTTGGCGAAATCAAGAGTGATGAAATTCTGTCTATCAATTGACGGGGAACTGGCCACCCCGACAATCTCCATCTCAAATTCAATAACTTTATTTTGCAATTCTTTCTGTTCCTCCTTGTTATCACCCAAACTTGGTTTTGGCACTTCTGTTCCCCAGCCGGAGTACCAGCCCTGGGTCATAACGACCAATTTTTTGCCGATAAGCTCCTGCGGCTTTTCGGTGTAGCGAAAATATTTGACGGCCTCCATACCCAAAACCACCTTACCGATATCATTTTTTTCGAGCCCCCGGCCGGCAATAACCGGAATATTCAACACCTTTGTTCCCGCTTCCAGACCGGTGAATGTTGCCCAGCGCTTCCTGGTTTCGTCCTTAATATACATTTTATTAAAGCCAACTGTAGCGCTGGGACTAACATCGGCCACATGGGCCAACCGCTCAAATTCAGCCACTGTTTTGTCATCGAGCTTCTTGCAATCCTCGCTGCATTCGCTGTTATTAAAGAATCCTTCCTTGTTATCCAGTAGCGTGGCACTGGGCGAAACAGTGATAAGAGAAAGGCCGCCCATCTTCTCAAGCTGCTCCCTAAAAACCTTCTTGGCATTGGCGGCCAAAGATGCGATTAAAATTATGACAACGGCGCCTATAACTATCGAAATAATAGTTAAAACTGACCGGGCCTTTTGCCGCATCAAGTTGCGAAAAGCTGTTTTTATGTAGTCGAGAAATTTCATACGCGGCTTAGTTTTGTCTTAATGCTTCCACTGGACTTAATTTTGCTGCCTTAAGAGCTGGATACAAGCCGGCAAGTAAGCCGATTATGGTAGTAAAACCGATCACGCCAAACGCTAACCAGTAAGGAAAATAAACAAAGGTCTTAATCGGGACACTGGCCAAGCTACCAAATTTTCCGGCCGCCCAGTCTCCAACAAGTGCCGCTCCATAAGCAGCAGCTAGACCAAGGGCTCCGCCTAAAAATCCGATTAGGGCCGACTCAAACGTAAAGAGCCGGCGTACCGTTGCCCTGGTCGCCCCGCAAGCCCGCATCACGCCAATTTCTTTGCGGCGTTCAAATATAGCCATGGCCATAGTGTTGATGATGCCAATCGCGGCGACAATCAGAGACACGCCGCCGATGGCGGCTAAGATATTGGTCAGAATTTTAATCAGACGCAAGATTTCATCGATCATCTCTTTAGCGGTACTGGCACCATACCCTAACTTTTTGACCTCGGCTGCGATTACCTCGGTATTTTTGGAATCATCGGCTTTAATAATAATAGCGCCGTAGCCAGCTTTAGCCATTTCATCAGTTGTGACCAGCTCCATAAAGTCCGGCATCTTTGACTGGGAGTATTCCCCATTATAAGATCGAGACCTTTGCGCCTCCTCCCAAGCTTCACGTTTTTCTTTGTTGTCCTGCCACTCTCGCCGAGACTGAACTGCTCTGGCCCACTCTAGACTAGTGTAGTCTTGCCAATCATCGCCGGAAGAAGCCGCGACACCCACAACCTCAATCTCAATCTGTTGCTTTCGCTTTTCCTGTTCTTTCCACCAACTATCATCTCGATCTTGCGGCGGTTTGGGCACGTCCGCGCCCCAGCCGGAATACCACCCTTTCGTATTCAACAAGATCTTTTTGCCGACAATTTCAGCCGGCTTGTCGGCATAACCGAGCGCCCTCAGATTACCATTGCCAATAACAATTTTACCCATATCGCCTTTCATCATTGGCCGGCCAGCAATCACGTCAAGCGGAAATGCTTTTGAGTCCGAATCAATAGCCATAATATTGGAACGAATTTTTTTGCTGCCCTCTTTAAGCTCCATACTCTCAAACCAGAGATTGACGGTTGGGGTAGCGTCAACAACATGGTTCATTTTTTTAACCGTCGCGATTGTCGCGTCATCAATCTTTTTGCCGCCCGTCGTATCCCCGCCACCAGTATTGAGCATTCCTCCGCCTTCGCTATCTTGGTCGGGACTGACTGTCACCATATTCAAGATTCCCATATTATTAATCATATCGGTAAAGCTCAGACTGACATTTTGACCAATAGAGATAAGAGTCGTCACGGCGATAGCGCCGATAACTACAGCCGAAACCGTCAAAAAAGTCCGCAACTTTCGCCGCGTTAAATTTCGGAAAGCTAATTTGGCGTAATCTAAAAAGCGCATTAGCTGATTTTCCCGTCATGGATCCGGATCGTTCGATCGGCCTGGCGAGCGACATCGGGATCATGGGTGATAACAATCAGGCTGATACCCGCCTTTTTATTTAATTCTTTAAGTAATGCAACAATCTCCTCGCCCCGCTTGGAGTCAAGGTTGCCCGTCGGCTCGTCAGCGATAATAATCGAGGGGTTGTTAGCTAAAGCTCGGGCGATGCAGACTCGCTGGCGCTGGCCGCCGGAGAGCTGATCCGGCTTGTGGTTCATCCGATCCTCCAAACCGACCGCCCTCAAACACTCGATTGCCCGGGTCCTTCGTTGACCGGCCGGCATCTTGGAGAAAACCAGGGGAATCATCACATTCTCCAGTGCCGTGTAGCCGGCCTGCAAATTGAAGGTTTGGAAGATAAAACCGATCTTTTTGTTGCGGTAGAAAGAAAGAACATTGTCGCTTACCTTGGAAATACTCTCATTGTCAACCAGCACCTCGCCCGAATCGGGCGTATCGAGACCGCCGATAATATTGGCCAGGGTTGATTTGCCCGAACCGGAGGGACCCATAATAGCAATAAAATCGCCGTCCTTGATGATCAGATCAACGTTATCCAGAGCGCTGATAGTCTCCCCGCCCAAGTGATACGTCCGTGTTACCCCTTTGAGTTCGATCATCTCCCTCCTCACTGAAATCTTAAAATTGCGCCTTTATTATATAGTATACCGGATTTGCTCCCAAAACAAAAAGCGGTCACGGATTTACTTGTCACAGATTTACTCCACGCACCGCCCCCGCAGACCATCGCCATCCTTTTTCGTTCTCTTAATCGACATCCTCTCGGTGAACGGAGAAGGGTTTGCGATGGTGACGGCAAGCACCAACCAGATGTGATTTGGCAATAACGTGGCGCGCTATCGCCTCTTTGAGCTTGCCCTTGCTTGCACCTCCGGGCAGATCAAGTTTTTTATCCAGAGCATAGAGCCGGAAGATAATCCGATGGTAGCCCCAATGGCTGGGAGTCGGGCCGGTGTAGCCGATTTTGCCGAGGTCATTTCTGCCCTCCACTGCTCCGGGCAGATCACCATTGTCGAAACTGAGATCCTCCGGTATCTCTGCTGTTTTGGGATCGATGTTCCAAACACTCCAGAGTACAGTGTTGCCATTTGTGTCCGGATCCTCAACATAGAGGACCAGATTCTTTGCCTCCGGCGGCACATTGTCGACAACAAATGGCGGATTAATGTTACCCTTGGTACTATAATACTTCTCCGGAATAACCCCCTGCCGCCCGAAAGCCGGACTGCTGATTTGCAACGCCTCCTTCATCTTAGTGTCCTCTCCGAAGTTTTCCTTTCCCTTTCGACATTAATTTCGGCATACCCCGCCTCATGCCAGACCGGATGGGTCCCCAGAGGCTGACAAAGTTGGCGCATCTTCTCGGCAATCAGCCGGGCTCTCTCTCCCCAAGCCAAACTAGCCTGAAAATCGACAATTGCTGTCGGGTAAAGTAAAATTCGTTCCGCCCCCTCCGCGCCAAACTCAACCACAAAGATAAACGACTCGTCGTTGCGCTCGATCTCATCAACGGCGTAATCATCAATAAAATCGCCGCAGGAGTAAAATATTGGCCGGCTGTGATAAAGTTCAATTCCGCGAAAAACGTGGGGAGAATGACCGAAAATAAGATCAGCACCGCTCTCGATGAGGGTGTGGGCAAGCTCACGGTGTTCCGGCGGCACACCATACCCCCAGTTGCCGCCCCAATGCGCCGAGATAATTAAAATATCCACCAAACTCCGGGTCTCGGCCATTAAATCAAAAAGGCGTTTGGCCAGAAAACTGCCAAGATCAATCGGAACATAAAAAACTCCCGGTTGTTCCTCGCCCGCTTCCCACTCCGGTTCATTATCGGTCAAAGCAATCAAGCCGATAATCTTATCATCAACTTCAAAAATGGCCGGCGCCTCAGCGCAGAGCCGGTTGGCCCCGGCGCCGGCATGTTGAACCTGATTTTCATCAAGGATTCGGATTGTTTCGGCCAGCGCCTCCTCGCCGTAATCGAGAACGTGATTATTGGCCAGAGACACGGCATCAATAGCGGCAGTTTTCAGTACCGCCGCATTCTTGGCATCACTTCGAAAATGGAAAATCTTGGCGGTTTTCGTCCAGGGCTCCCCCACATCCGAGAGAACACACTCCAAGTTGCAAAAACGAATGTCGCCCTCCAAGAGAATGTCTCCGGTGTCACCCCAAGGATAATCGGGCGGCACCAATCGCAACCACTCATTGACGAGCCGGCCCAACATCACATCACCGACGAAAACCAACTTCATTTCTTCCCGCCCAAATATTTTAAGAACCAATCCCGGGCGGCCGCGGCGGCCGCCTCAAGCGCTCCCGGCTCCTCGAAAAGATGGGTCGCTCCGGGAATAATAAGGAGCTTCTTCTCTGTCGCCAACACTTCATAGGCTTGCCGATTCAATTTAATCACCATATCATCCTCCCCGCCAACAATGAGCAAGGTCGGCGCTTTGACTTGCGACAGTGATTCGGCGGCCAGATCAGGCCGGCCGCCGCGCGAAACGACCGCTGCCCGAACCATGAGCAAAGATCACCATCCCTCGTCCCTCGGTCGGCAGGGTCAGAAAGCCTTCAAGCGTCACCTCATCGATCGGGATTTGAATTGATTCCTGCTGGATATGATCCGCCATATCACCTATCCCCCGTATAATTCTTCATGATGGAGACAACCTCCTCGTCTGAAACCTGGCCGAATTCATCATAATAAGAACCGACGGCACCAAAGAAGGTCTCAGGGATAAGGATAGCAATAAACTCATCAACCCGACCGCGCATCAGTTCGGCAGTGTCCGGCGGCGCCACCGGTACGGCAACAACGACCTTCTTTGGCCTTTGATTCCTGATTTCCTCTATCGCCGCCAGCATTGTCGAGCCGGTGGCAATGCCGTCGTCAGCGATAATGGCGATTTTGCCTTGAGCCGGGCGCGAGGGTCGTCCGCCCAGATAAAGCTGGCGGCGGCGCGAGATCTCCTCTTTCAGGCACCCTACCTCTCGCCCTAGCCACTCCGGATCAACCCTATTTGGCACTAAAACATCACCCACCAAGCGCCCGCTCTCCGAGACCGCACCAATGGCAAACTCGGGGTTGAAGGGGTGTCCGATCTTGCGAACCAAGATCAGATCGAGCGGCAAGTTAAGCCGTCCGGCGATCTCCGCTCCCACAACCGCACCGCCCCGGGGAAGAGCATAAACCACCGCCTCCTCGCCGCGATATTTTTCCAGCTTCTCCGCCAACTTCTTACCAGCCTCTTGCCTGTTTTTAAATTGACCGATTTCACTCATATAATCCCCGCTAATTCCGATCTGCACCCTACTGTATCACAACGCCCCCGTCAAATTCCAACTCGGAGCACAACACGAACAGCGAGCGCCTCAACAGAAGTTAAGGGAGGCTCATTTAAGACGGCGCTTGAGTTTAGGGAACGGAAGAGTGTTGAGAACATCTTCCTTTTCCAGCCAACCGCGGCGGGCAACATAGACCCCGTAGCGCATATGGGCTAATTCGGGTGGTGAATGGGCGTCGGTGCTGATAATAAATTTAGCGCCGTATTCCTTGGCCTGCTGGACCAGCGTATCCTTGAGGTCGAGCCGATAGGGCGAAGCATTAATTTCAATCGCCGTGCCGGTTTCTGCGGCCCGGCGAAAGAAAGTCGGCCAGTCAACGGCTGATTCCGACCGCTCGCTAATAATCCGGCCCGAGGGATGGCCGATGATATCGACATTAGGATTATTCATCGCCCTCAAAAACCGTGCCGTGATCCGCTCCTCCGATTGCCCCAACGCGCTGTGAATCGAAGCTGTCACCACATCCATCTCCGCTAAAACCTCATCACTAATGTCCAGCTTGCCATCAGCCAGAATGTTGACTTCCAAGCCGGATAAAATTTTTAGATGAGGAAAATCTTTCCGGACTGACCCAATCTTCTTCTGACGTTGCCTGATCTCTGCCTCACTTAAACCATGAGCAACACCAAGACCAACCGTATGGTCGGAGATAGCGATATACTCTCGCCCCAACTTTTGGGCCGCCGAAGCCATCTCAGCTATGCTGGCCTGGCCGTCCGACCAATTTGAGTGAACATGAAGATCGCCGCGGATATCTCTCTCCTCGATTAAGGCGGGGAGTTGATCGAAAAGAGCAGCCTTAATTTCACCTCGATCTTCTCGCAGTTCGGGTGGTATCCAAGCCATACCCAGATGACCATAAACACAAACTTCGGTATGACAAGTTATGAGTTTATCATCTTTTTTAATACCCCACTCGGAAAGACTGAAGCCCTTGCTCTCGGCGTAAGTTCGCAAAACAATATTATGTTCTTTGGAACCGGTAAGATACTGCAAAAGCGAACCGTAATTTTCTCGGGGTAGGATTTCAATATCAATCTGAATGTCACGAGCATGGATAAAAGTTGTTTTATTTATACCCTTGGCTAAAACCTTTCTTACAAATGGCTGATTCACTATAAAATCAAAAGTAGCCGGCGGCTCAGTGGAAACGGCCACAAAATCGATATCGCCAACCGTTTCTCGATGCCGGCGTAGGCTTCCGACGGCATCAGCTTCAGTGACATGGCGTTCGCTTCGCAGAGCTGATAAAACTTCTTCGGCAATCGGTTCGGCCCGAAAGAGCGGCAGCCGCCTGGTTTGCGTCGCTCTGGCATAATAACCCCGCAATATCTTTTCCCGGGTTTTCGGCCCAAAAAGTTCCTTGCCTTCGGTGGAGTTGAGAGCATCCGGCAAGGCGTCGATCGTTTCTATTTTTAATCCTTCGGCGATAGAACGGGCGGTTTTCGGCCCGATGCCGGGAATTGCAAGAAGTTTTGCCGTTATGGCCGGGAACTGTTCCCGCAACCTCTCATAATAAACAAGATGTCCGGTTTCCAGAAGCTCGGCAATTTTTTGAGCGATGCTGCTGCCGATTCCTTCGATTGTGTCCAAGCCCTTTACACCTTTCTCTGTATAGATATCGGCAACATCGCGATCAAGAAATTCAATTGAGGTCGCCGCCCGCTCATACGCCATCGTCCGGAAACGGTTCCCGTCTTTCAGGGAGAGAAGTTCGGCAATCTCCCGTAAAATGGCGGCGATTTGAGTATTGGTGAATGTCATGTTAATTAGATTCCCCCAAAAGGTTTCCTTGCGGCCTTTAATCATACAAAAAATCCTCCCCGCTTGCGAGGGTTGATATAACTTAAAGAGTTAAAAAAATAGCGGGTAGGTTTGTGACTACCCGCTTACGAAAGCGCGGAATCTCCCAAATATCCGCGGAGCCTGCACTGTGGCCACTGTTTGATCTCGTCCAGCGGTATCGCCTCAATCCGACGAACGGTGCCGATGGCACCGACAAACTCCCCGTTCACCCCGTCGGACGACGAGACTACCACCCGAAGGCAGGGGCGGGAAAAACCAAGGGTGATTGGCCCGTTGACGCCCCCTAACCTGACCTCCTTAATTAGGCCTTTCGGATCCTGATAGCGGAAAAGGCCTCTGCTCTCTGGGCACGGGCAAAAGTACTCTTCCACAAACTCTTTCTCCTGCCACCCCCTTTTAGAGACGACCCGATACACGAGATCGCAACACCGATCATCGACCCTGGTAACGTTCATTATCCCCTCCCTTGTAATTTTCATTATTATTTACAACCGATGTTTTGTCCAGTTCTTAAATATTTGACGAAAAAAAATTTATACCCTAGACTAATACTCAACGTACACTTAGGAGAGAGGCAGTAATGTCAGGATATAGTGTAAGCGGCGGTTCTGCCAGAAGCTGGGTCCCGGTCCGCGTTGCCGACATTGGCGGCTGGACGGATACCTGGTTTGCCCGGCACGGTGACATTCTAAACATTGGCGTCTTGTGCCGTTACTTTGGCCGGAGGGCGCCATTTCGGGGTGTCGAGGTTTCAGTCGATGCCCAAAAGAGACAGGCAGGAGAAGCACTGATCTCCATCATGGCCGCCGATCCGGTCTTTGATGTCGAGATCGAGACGGCCAGTCTGCTGGCCGGAGAGTTCAACCGGCAGAATCTTCTGCTGGCCACCCTCTCCCTTCTGCCACTGGAGAAACTGACCGAATTCGATCTGGGGATCAGGATTATGAGTCCGATTCCTCCGGGGGCCTCGCTTGGCACGAGTGCCGCCGTCTCGGTCGGGCTGATCACAGCTCTCCGCCACATCAGCCCCGATGAAGCCGCCAGGCTGGCCTGGCGAGCAGAGACCGAGATTATGGGCGGCCAATCCGGGACCCAAGACCAGTGGTCTGCCGCCTACCTCCCGGGCATCCACCGGATCGCCATCCCCAACTATCCAAAGACTCATCTGCGGCCGATTGAGATCACTGCCGCCACCAAGCAGAGTCTGGAAGAGGGGCTGGTGACGGTCTTTGTCGGCACTCACAATAGTTCCGACACTCACCAGATGGTGATCGCCGAACTGGAGAGAGAGGGTAACAATTCACCTCGCCTTCAGAAACTACGTGATCTGGCCCAGCCGGCCGAGGAGGCCCTGACGGCCGGTAACCTGGCCGAGTTCGGCCAAGTGATGACCGCCAACACGGCGGCTCAAGAGGCGCTCCACCCCGCTCTGATCGGAGCCGGACACCGGCTGGTAATCGACCTGGGCAGATCAGCCGACGCGCTGGGCTGGAAGGTCAACGGCGCCGGCGCCGGCGGCGGCTCGGTCACGGTGCTCTTTGCCGGCAGGAAAGAGGCCGCCGCCTTTTGCGATGCCGCCGCCCCCTTCTTCAAGACGAGGGGATTCCTCCCCTTTGAACACCGGCTCGCCTAAAGCGATCTCTCCAACCGCCCCGCCTTCCGACCGCGGGGCTTTTTTTATTTGGAAAAAAATAGTGCATTCATTGCCTGAGGACACATCATTTTTAGCTCTATTTTTAATGACAAGGGAGAAACTGAACACTTCCTGGGCAAATACAAATTTTATGACAAAAATGTTCAATGATCATCCGCCAAGAGAAAGCCCGCCTCCCCTAGAATCCGGTCCGGATCAGAAATGCCGTCTTTGTTTGCGATAGTATCTTTAACGAGATTACGAGCATCGACATAAGATAAGCCATCGAACTCTTCGGGTGAGATAGCCAAGTTCTTTTCTTGGGCATACTGTCGCAAGTATCCGGCCAAGACAGATGAAATTGTCCTGTATGTATCATCGAATTTGGCATCTTGATCTGCTTCATGATCAGCATATATTAAAGCATCGATAAGTTCTTCAAGGTAATTCTCCCTTAGGCCGATTTCCCTGAGCACGACCGCGCTCCCCAGCATCAGATAAATTTGCTGATGCCGGTGGTAACTCCGCCGCTCCGCCCAATCTTTGATTGCTAAACCCTTTAATTTGGCTTCTTGTTGGGCAAAAACCAGATATTCACCTCTGATCTGCCCAATCCATCGTTTGCGCTCTTTCGCATCCATCGAACCCAAATCCAACTCTTGCAATCGTCTGGTTGTCTCCCCCCTCTGCACTTTCTCTTCCGGCGATTCAAGCTCGGACACAAGCTGATCTAACACCACATCAAGATTTTGCTCAGTCTGTTCGACCTCGATTGCACCCTGTCCGTCTGGCCTTCCCGGCTGTGAATCTGTAAATCCCATATTCTCCTCCCAATTTCATAGTTGAGTTTAAGTGGTTCTTGAGCTAAGGATAACATTTTTAACATTTAACAACAAAATTGCCCTGTGCCGCACGGCATAGAGCTTCTCTCGGTAGACCATTAAACTCTGGTGATACTATCCGGCCTGGACAAAGGTGAGGGCCGTGCCTTTTTTGTTGCAGCGGCCGGTGCGGCCGATGCGATGAATGTAGTCGTTGTAAGTGTGAGGGAGAGTGTAATTAATAACATGAGTGACATCTTGAATATCAAGACCGCGGGCGGCCACATCCGTCGCCACCAAAATATTAACTATATTACTCTTAAATTGCATGAGAGCACGCTGGCGCTGATGCTGTTTTTTGTCGCCGTGGATCGATTCAGCCCGAAAGCCCTGCCGGGCAAGGTCGAGTGCCAACGCTTCTACCTCCCGCTTCGTTTCCGAAAAGATCAAGACTTTAGCGCACTCTGCCCGAGCGAGCAGTCTTTTAAGTTCATCAAGTTTTTCACCCGAATGATTGAAACGAATCACATCCTGATCGATGTTCGCTGAAGTGCCGCCCGTCTTTACTTGAACTGTCACTGGATCCTTCAAGAAAGACCGAACCAAAATTTTAATCTTATCCGGCAGGGTGGCGGAGAAGAAGAGTGATTGTCGCGTTTCGGGCAGTTTATTTAGAATCATCGTGATTTCGTCAATGAACCCCATGTCGAGCATCCGGTCGACTTCATCAAGAACAATGGTGTTAAAGTTGGCATAATTGATCGCGCCGCGATCGCACAGATCCTTGAGACGTCCCGGCGTCCCAATGACAAAATTCGGAAACCGACGAAGCATTGAAATCTGTTTTCCAATGGGCAAACCGCCAACGCAAGCGCAAGAAAATATTTTCATGTCCCATGAGAATTGGCGAAATTCGGTTTCAACTTGCTGCGCCAGCTCTCTAGTGGGAGTGATAATTAGAACGCGTTCAGACCGATTTTTAAATACTTTATCAATCAGGGGCAAAAGAAATGCGGCGGTCTTGCCTGTACCGGTATCGGCCAGACCGATTAAGTCACGCCCCAGAAGGATTGGCTCGATTGATTGGTCCTGAATCGGCGTCGGAGCAGTAAAGCTTCGTTTGACCAAGTTCTGCTGGATCTCTCTGCAAAGCGCAAAATCACCAAACCGATGAACGGCGGCAACACCGGTCTCCTTCGCGGCTCCGGATGATTTGTTAACAAACCTGGCCGGGTCAATAAACTCCCCGCGCTTTGGTTTGGTAAAACGAGTTCTCAAACCGGTCCTGGTTCCAAAACTCGACCTCCCTCGAGAAAAACTAAAACTCCCTCTGGTGCCATTTTTGCCAAATGTTACATTGGCGGATTTGTTTCTAAACATAGAAAATTCCAAAAAATAATTGATCGAAACTGTCGTATAGACCTTCTCGATTAATAATTTCGGAAAGCTATAGAACAATTATTACCCGAATCGGGTATTATTACTTTTCTGTCCTCATCTCCCCCCTCCGGTCCGACGCAAAAGTCGAAACAGGAGAGGGTTAGCATGAGTTACCGATCAGTTGCCGGACGTTATTAGATCTCTCCCCGTGGCCATAGTAATAGCCAAAACAAATGGGTGAGGTAATAGAACGGGCAAAAATGCCAAGGGGCAACTAACCGAACTTAAAAATTGAGTACGTATCTTAATTCCTAAGTATGTGTCAATGTTATCATACATTCCCCGCTTTGTCAAGGCCACGCAGGCTTTAGGGTTGACGCTCGGGATCAAAAAGCGTATGATTATGAAGTTTGGCTAAATAGCTAAGAGTCATTGGCGGGGGATTTTTTTATGGATAAAAACAATATTAGAAATGTGGCAATCATCGCTCACGTTGACCACGGCAAAACCACTCTGGTTGACGGACTACTTAAGCAATCAAAGACGTTTCGGGAAAACGAAGCGGCCTTTTCGCAAACGCTAATTATGGACTCGAGCGACCAAGAGCGCGAACGAGGCATCACCATCCTAGCTAAGAATACGGCTATTGTTTACAAAAACACAAAAATTAACATTATCGACACTCCCGGCCACGCCGACTTTGGCGGCGAGGTCGAGCGAACCCTAAATATGGCTGACGGAGCCATTCTTATTATTGATGCCCAAGAAGGGCCAATGCCGCAAACAAAGTTTGTTTTAAAGAAAGCACTTGAGCTGGGCTTAAAAATTATTGTCGTTATCAATAAGATCGACAAAGCAAATGCTGATATCCTCACAACAGTTAATAAAACGTATGATCTTTTTTTAGAACTGGCGACTGATGAATCCCAACTGGAATTTCCAATTTACTATGCTATCGGCCGGGAAGGCAAAGCCTGGGACGAGTTGCCGGAAGATGAATCGGGATCAGCCGATTTAACACCAATCCTTGACGCAACCCTAACCCACATTCCCGCGCCGCGCTCCGATATAACAGGCGCGTTCCAAATGCTTGTTTCAGCCTTGGACTTTGACAACTTCCAGGGCAAGTATGCAATCGGTAAGATCAGCCGTGGTGTAGCCAAGGCCGGCCTGCAAGTTACTTTGATTAATCGAGGAGACAAGACGGGGTCGGGCAAGATTGAAAAGGTGTTGGTGAGCTCTGGCCTAAAAAGAACTGAAACAGCCGAAGCTGTTGCCGGAGATATTGTCGCCCTCTCCGGAATCAACAATGCTTCTATCGGCGACACAATTGCCGCCGCCAGCAACCCCGAAGCGCTGCCGACAATTATTATCGAGGAGCCAACCCTAAATATTGCCGTCTATGCCAACACCTCGCCGTTTGCCGGCCGCGAGGGCAAATTTGTAACCGCCCGCCAGCTCTTAGACCGGATCAAAAAAGAGCTGGAGACGAATGTTTCCATGAAATTATCACTAGCCCGGTCTGGCGAATATATTATCTCCGGACGAGGCGAGCTGCATTTATCTGTTTTTATCGAAACTCTGCGTCGCGAGGGTTTCGAACTTCAGGTCGGCAAACCGAATGTTATCACCAAAACTATTGGCGGTGTTGAAAATGAGCCGGTCGAAGAGTTGACTATCGATGTCGTTTCGGAATACGCCGGCGCAATTACGGGAGAGGTCAGCCGGCGGCGCGGCTTACTCATCAGCCAAGCGCAAAACGGCGAGAACGCGACCCGTCTGATTTTTGAAATTCCGACCCGCGGCCTCCTTGGTTTAAAAAACCAACTGTTGACGCTTTCGCGCGGCACCGCCGTAATGAATACCCTTTTCTTGCGTTACGAACCAATGGGTGCCCCCATCCCCAAACTTCGCAATGGCGTCCTGATCTCGTATGATGCCGGCAAAGCCGTCGCTTACGGCCTAGAAAACGCCCAAAAGCGCGGTACCACCTTTATCCCACCCCAAACTAACGTCTACGAGGGGATGATTATCGGCCAGAATCTCCGCGAAGATGATCTGGAAATTAATGTGACCAAAGAAAAGAAGTTGACGAATGTGCGAGCGTCTAACTCTGATATTTCCACCATTCTGACACCGCCAACTATAATGAGCTTGGAGCAGTGTCTCGATTTTCTCGAGGACGACGAGTTACTCGAGGTCACGCCCAAAAATCTCCGTTTGCGCAAAAAATTATTGACCGCCCAAGATCGCTATCGAAACCGTCGAGAGTAGGCCCGAAGGGCCCGAAGGGGATGGTTCTCTCACAAGCTCGTTTTTACGCTTTCCATAAAGAAAAAGACCGCGAAGTGGTCTTTTTCTTTGGCTCCCCGGACTGGACTCGAACCAGTAACATCTTCGTTAACAGCGAAGCGCTCTGCCAATTGAGCTACCGGGGAATACGATTTTTAGATATTTCACTGTCATAAGATACCAGAAATGGACTGAGTTGTAAACTTGCCTTGAAAAGAGCGAGTCGGGAAGCGGCTCGCTTTGGGTTTGGCCGGGTTTCAGGTTCGCTGGTCAGCGATGAGACCCTCCAGGATCTTCATCGCCCGACGCCAGATCTCTCGGGGCTCCTCCTTAAAGATAACATTGCAGCCGCGGCGGGCGTCAGCCACCCGGTGCTTGGCGTCCTCTTCAGCGCTCGCCTCAACCAGAGCGATCGGCACCAGCTTGCGGTACCGCTTGGTCAGAAAATAACCAACCCACCTTTCGGCCACCCTCCGTTCTCCTTTCCACGTACCTGATGAACTCCATCTGGCCCCCTATTATATCTCATAAAATGCACCTGAGAGATCGGCTTCCGATTCTCATAATAATTATGAGGGGGTATGAATAAGTAGGAATTATCTTTTCACAATGTATTTTTTATCTTTTCTTAAGCTGGGAGTGTTAGTCTGTTACTTGACATTTTAATTATCGTCAGTTAAGTTGGTCTTAACAGATGAAGAGAAGATTAAACAAAATCTTACTTTTGGCTCTATTGTCATTTTTAGTTTGGCCAATCGGACTCACCGGCAGTGTCCGAGCCGGCACCGCCGCCATCACTTCGGCCACAATTTCTCCATCCGGCTCTCGAACTAACAACACCCGCCCTGTTGCCAGCGGCACTTTGTCGGCTCTCTCGCCCTCGGTTATGGTCTATTTTGACGACCTCAACACGACGTTTGGTCCTTATGATTATTTTGTTAAAGCTCACGTAAGCAGTACTAATTTCACCACGGAAAATGAGAATTTTGGTGTCGGCGGCGGCGGCGCCTATGAAACCGGTGCGCTTCCTTACGGCACTTACCGTGTTTTCGCCGAAAGCATCACTAATTTTGATCAGCCGCCATCGTACTACGAGATTACCGCCAACTATGTCATCGAAAATATTAAGCCGACCCTTAGAACAGCCGAGACGGTTGATCTTGACAATAATAATAAAACGGATGCCATCAGGATTGCTTTTTCCGAGGCAATACTGGATAGCAGTGTTAGGGCATCGGACTTTTCCCTTGCCGGATTCAACACCGTTTTATTTGATCCGGCCCTGGATGATGCCAACAATGACACCGTTTATTTTAGGCTCAATGAGGCAACAGACAGCAAACCCGCGCCAAAAGTAACCTACACTAAGGGAACGCTCAGCGACCTGGCCGGAAATCTGGTCGAGAGCGATAATGGCGGTATTATCGCCAACGATAAGGTCGGTCCAGCCATCGATATTACTTTCAAGAGCGACTCGCCGATCGATAGCGATACCACTACCGTTGCCGGCATTACCGAATCGGGTTCCTTAATCACCATCACCGGCGGCCAAGATGAATCGAGAGTGCAATTAACTCTCAGCCAGGATGTCTTTTCTCTGTCGATGAATCTGAAACAAGATGAACTAAATTATCTCAAAGTTAATGCCGCTGACAGCACCGGAAATCAGAGCCGCGCGATTGAGATCTCGATTCGGGAAGATTCATCGCCGCCTCTACTCAAAGTGATAGCGCCGGGAAATAATTCTACGCTCTCCGGCTCCTTCACGGTTAGCTATGAGGCGTCCGATCCCTCCGGCACCCTGACTCAACTCTTAGTCAATGATATCATCCAGGCCGGCTTTACCTCTGGCCAGAGTTTGGATCTCGCAAACGGCACTTATAAAATCAGGGTTAGATCCTGCGACTCTCTGAGTCACTGCACTATTGACGAACGTTTAATCACGGTTGACAGGGCAAACGGCAACCCAACCGCCTACACAACCTCCCAAAACAGAGGGACACCAACCGTTTCCGTTTCCAGCTCCCCAATCTTAACAACTGCAACAGCACCCCAAATCGAGACACCCTCGCCAGCCGTCGATATCGCTAACGCAGGTGATGAAAGCGAGATCAGCGTCAAAGCCAGTGGCGATTCAGCCGGCAGGGTTTTGGGAACAGAAAAAAGATCGGGGATTCCCTCATATCTCTGGGCGGCCGCCATCGCCTCTTTAATATTATTCACTTTTGTTTGGAGTAAATTTTTTCTTAGGCATCACAAAAAAGATCATTAGAAAGGAGCGATTTATGAAAAAGGGTATTGGAAAGAATATTAGAAGGGCAACGCACTGGCTCTTGGTACTGCTTTTAACGTTTCAGGTCTTTGCCCTGCCGCCGCAAGCATTAATGGCCGTTGGCGACGATATTGCGCCAACTATCGACAGTTTTGTCATTTCGGCGGACGAGGGCAAATCCGCCGCCTGGATTGCGGCCGAGAATGCCTATTACACCAACGACACCAGTCCGATTATCTCTGCCGCCTATAGCGATAATGCCGGGGGGTCGGGCATAAATGCGGAGAGCGCCGCTGTTAGGGTAGATGGAGCCGGCATCGGTTTTCTGGAAAGAGATGCAGTTCATATTCTCGCCAACCCGACTCTAATAGCCGGAACTTACGCTATTAAGATTAGCGTCCGCGATGTTGACGGCAATCCCGCCGAAGAAACAAAAACTTTAATTATCGACACTTTGGCGCCGGCTGCGCCCGTCCTGACATTGCCGCTCGATAGCTCGACCAATAACGACGCAACTCCAACAGTGGCCGGCAACACCGACCCGAATGTTGCGGTTAAAGTCTATGACGGCGTCGATCTGGTTGCGACCGGCAGCGCTGACGCTTACGGCAGCTTTAGCCTGGAAACGGCTCCGCTGGCCGAGGGCAGTCACCTGCTGACAGCCGCGGCGACAGATTATGCCGGCAATGTTTCCGCTCCCTCCAATGAGATTAATTACTCGGTCGATCTCACTCCGCCGGCTGTTCCCACCGTCACGCCGCTAGCCGACACCAACAATCCCCGACCAACATTTGCCTGGAACGATGAGTCTGCTTCGGGCGCCGTCTCATATCATCTCCGTATTGATGATGATAATGCTTTTTCTTCCCCGTTCATCGACACTGTTGCGGCCGGTATATCCCTGACACCGGATGCTGATTTGCCTAGCACAATTTACTATTGGCAGGTTTCCTCTCTCGACCAATATGGTAATGAGAGTGATTTTTCTGCCACCGATTCATTTGAGATCGACAGCACTCTGCCTTTCGTTGCATCAATAACTTTATCCGACCCTTCGCCAACTCGAGCCGGAGACCTTACTATCACCGTTGATTTTAGCGAGGTGATGGATATGAGCGTTCTTCCGGCTGTGACCTTTGGTGCCGCCACTCCCTTTGACCAGCACTCAACCGATACAAGCTGGTCCGATGCTGACACTTTAGCAGCTACTGTTAATATTCCGGACGACGGCACCCTCGATGGTTTGCAAACGTTGAAAATTGCGGTTGGGCAGGATGCCGCCGGCAATGTTATGAATGATGACATGACCACTCAATTTGCGATCGACACCCTCAAGCCGGTCATCTCTCTAAACGGCGAGAGTATCATCACAGTCGAAGCCGGTACCGCTTATGATGAATTGGGTGCGACATGGACAGACGCAAATGATGGTAGCGGCGATGCCAATATCTCCGGTACAGTTGATGTTTACGCGGTTGGTGATCATACTATTTCATACAACTATACCGACTCTGCCGGCAATGCCGCTGAGACGGTCAGCCGCACCGTGCAGGTTAGAGATACTCTTGCACCAGCTTTCTCAAATCTGGCACCGGCCGAGGACAGCATAACCCCGGATGTCTTCGCGCCAATCTCGGGTACGTTGACGGATAGCGGCACCGGCATAGATTGGTCGACGTTTGAGCTCAATATCAACGGTATTCCGGTCAGCAACAGTGATATTGATTTTTCGGGAGGCGATTTCGAATATCTGCCCGCCGTTGCCTATGATGACGGTGCCTATTTTGTCTCCATCAGCGCGGCGGACCAAGCCGGCAATGCCAACAGCCAAAGCTGGATCTTTAGCGTTGCCACCGGCCCGACTATAACCGGCGTGGCCGCGGCCGGCGGCAATATCGTTGGCGGATATCTAAACTCAACAAACACTGCGTTGATAGCCAACGGAACGGTGCCCGCTGACAGCGGTATCCAGACCGTTTACCTATATGTTGCCGGCAGCGGCACACCAATTACTTCGACTCTGGTTCTATCGGGTCTAACCGACTTTGCTATTTCGGTCAGCGGAGATGCTCTGGCTGATCTGACGGCAACTGACGGCGAGAAGGTTTTGCGCGCAAAAAGAGTCGGTTCGACCGGCAATCATTCCGATTACAGCGAGACGGTTTCAATTCAAGTTGATAAAACTCTGCCGGCGGCGCCCGATGCCGGTTTGATTATTGTCTCCGAAAACCAGCCCGGCACGGCCGATGAGATCGCCGGATTGGCCGGCGCCCTTGATCCGGCCGGCGTCTCCGTTCATCTCTATGATGAGAGCGATGTTGAGATTGCCTCGGTTTTGCCGAACGCTGATCTTGGCTTTGATCCCGTTGCGATCGGCGACAACCAGCACGCCACTGTCAAAGTTGCCGTACGCGATGTCGCCGGCAACGAGAGCGCCGGAACAACTGTGGCCAATGATATTACGGCACCGCCGGCGCCGATTATCACCTCGCCTTTGGATAATACCTTTGCCAATAATCCCGATCTGACGATAACCGGCACCGGCGAGACAGAGAGTGCCATCGCGATTTATGCCGATGTTATCCTGCTCGTTTCCGGAAATGCTGATTCCGACGGCAACTTCTTCCTTAGCACCACCCTCCCCGCTGACGGATTATATAGTATTACGGCGTATGCAACCGACAGCGCCGGAAACGTGAGCGCTTCCTCAGCCGCGATCAATTACACATTGGATCGAGCGGCGCCGACCGCGAGTGCCGTCTCGCCCAACGGTGTAACCAACGACAACGGCGCGCCAATCTCCGTCACCTGGACTGATGCCGGTGTCGGTTTTGATTCCGACCCGACGCGGTCACTGGTTTTCGGACCCTTGGTTAGAGCGACCGCTTGGAATGATACAACCGGCACTATGACATATACACCGGCCGACACTTCGGATGACGACACCTACAGCGTCACCGCCTCGATAGTCGACCGGGCCGGCAACGTCGGTTCAACTGTCTTTGAATTCACCATCGATACGGCTCCACCGATTATCACCCTGGTTGGAGAGAGTGATGTTTATATCGAGATCGGCGACACTTATATTGATGCCGGCGCCACGGCGCAGGATGAGCGCGAGGGTGATATCTCCGGCCACATCATTGCAACCGGTGATGTCGATACCACCGTCGCCGGCGATTACATCATTACCTACAATGTCAGCGATGAGGCCGGTAATGTCGCCGTGCCGGTTGTTCGTAACATCACCGTCGCCGACACGCTGGCGCCAACCGTTGACGCCGGCGAGGATGTGGTAACCAATGCCGAAATCAGCAGAACCGGCCTGGCCGACGGCACCGGCACAGCCATCTCCGGTTATGCCTGGAGTGAGCCGACCGGCCATATCATTTTCGGCACAGCCGATGCCGCAACCACCACCCTCTCCGCCGATGTCGAAGGGACATACACTATTACGCTGACAGTGACTGACGGAGGCGGCAATACCGCTTTTGATACCTTCGAATTAACCTGGGACACAACCGCGCCGGTTATCACCCTGATCGGGCCGGCTGATTTGGATACTGAAGTTCATACTTCGTATGATGATGCCGGCGCCACAGCGCTGGACAACTATGATGGTGATATCACGGTATCAATCATCACTGATAATCCGGTTAACATTAGTGTTCTCGGCGACTATATTGTCCGCTATAACGTGACGGATACTGCCGGCAATTCGGCGATTGAGGTGACAAGAACGGTTCATGTCATTGACTCGACCGCACCAATTATTACCCTCATCGGCGGCGATCATATCTCAACTGAAGTCTATATACCTTATATCGATCCCGGCGCCACCGCCCTGGATAACTATGACGGCGACATTACAGGATCGATTGTCCCCACCGGAACAGTCGATGCCGACACTATCGGCGATTATCTTCTTTACTACAATGTCACTGATGCGGCCGGCAATGCCGCCGCTGAAGTGACGCGAACAGTCCATGTTGTTGATACGACCGCACCAATCACAACCCTTGAGGTCGCTCCTGTTGATCCCGACGGCAATAACGGTTGGTATCAAACAAATCCCACCGTAACGCTTAGTGCGATTGACAACCATGATGGTGCGCCGATCACTTACTATCGCTTAAATGGTGGCAGCGAGACGGTTTACACTACACCGGTCACCGCTTTTGACCAAGGAGTAACCAACTTCGAGTACTGGTCCACAGACACCGCCGGAAATGTCGAGACAGTCCAATCAACCCCATTCAAGTTTGATGACGATCCGCCGAACCAAATTTCAGGCGGTGGGGTAAAAGAAGATATGAACAGCGACGCGCTGGATGATGACGTTACCAACGACAAAGCAGTTGCCATCATCTGGAATACCTCTAGCGACAGCACCAGTGGCGTTGATCACTACGAATTGCGCGCGCGAGTCGGTTCAGTCAGCGGCAGTGAGATCATCTCGAATTACGATATCGGTTTGGGTACAAGTTATACCCTGACTCCTGAACAAGCTGATTTGCTGGCAGATGGCACTGAATACTTCTTTGCCGTCCGGGTTGTTGATGCCGCCGGCAACTGGAGCAACTACCGCAACTCTGACGGCATTACTATCGATCAGATCGCCCCGACAATAACCCTTGTCGGCAACGCCGAGGAGACAGTAGAAGTTCATACTTCGTATGACGATGCTGGCGCTACGGCGACGGACAATTATGACGGCGATATCACCGGTTCAATTATTACCGCCAATCCGGTCAACATTGATGTAGTCGGTGATTACATCGTTCGATATAACGTGGTGGACACCGCCGGCAATGCGGCGGCCGAGGTAACTCGCACCGTTCATGTTGTTGACGCGACCGCGCCGGTTATTACCCTGATCCCCCCGGCCGAGATGGACGTTGAGCTTCATACTTTATATGAAGATGCTGGCGCCACTGCCCTGGATAATTATGATGGCGACATCACGATCCTAATCAATGTTGACAATCCGATTGATATTCATACTGTCGGCGATTATATTGTCCGATACAATGTCGCTGATGCGGCCGGCAATGCGGCGGCCGAGGTAACGCGGCTCGTTCATGTCATCGATACAACCGCGCCGGTTGTCACCGTCAATTCCCTGATTACCAACGACACGACGCCGACCTTGACCGGCACGATTGATGACAGCGCCGCCACGATCCAGATCTCCGTCAACGGCCACACCTACGCCGCCATTGTCAGCAGCAACACTTGGAGCGCGGCGGTGACGGATGAGTTAGCCGAGGGAATTTATGAAGTGGCGGCCAGTGCGACTGATACGGCAGGTAATGTCGGCTCTGACGATTCTCTTAATGAGCTGGAAATTGATTTGACTGCGCCGGTGTTGACAGAAGTGATACCGGTCGCCTCGCCAACGGCCGACAACACGCCAAACTACACCTTTAACAGCAGTGAGGCCGGCACAATCACTTATTTGAACTGCTCATCAGCCGCGACAATGGTGATTGCCGGTGATAACACTATTGAGTTAGACCCGTTTGCCGATGGCGACCACGCCGATTGCCAGATCAGCATTACCGATCAAGCCGGCAACATGGCGACTCTGGCAGTGAGCGCTTTCCGTATCGATACAACCGGACCGACAGCCGCCTTTAGCTTAATGATAACGGGGGATGCGACTCCGACAATCAGCGGCACGGTTACAGATGTCGGAAGCGCAGTGGCAACCGTGAATGTCACGGCCAACGGCCGAACCTACGCCGCCGACCTGGCGGGCGACACCTGGACGGTCACCCTCACGGAACCGCTAACTGGCGGCACTTACGATATTGTTGTGGAAACTTTTGACATCCTGGGCAACCGGAGCGAGGAGACCTTTACCGGCAGCTTGATTATTGATTTATCTGCCCCGGAGGTTGTCTCCGTCACCCCCACCGGCACTATCTCCGACCGGCGGCCGACTATTTCGGCCACGCTTCGCGATGACGCCTCGGGTATTGCCAGCGTGACAATGCGAATCAACGGCATCGCCGTCGGTACATATGATCCGGCGACCGAGACCGTCTCCTTCACTCCCGCCCGCGATCTGGCCGCCCGGACTTATGCCGTCTCGATTGATGCCCACGACAACAACGGCAACGTTATGACCCGCTACACCTTTACCTTCACGATTGAATAATCTCGACGATCAGAACATCAAAAATCTCTCGCTTTGGCGAGAGATTTTTGGTTGGAATACCGGACCAAGTATTGCGTTTTTTGGTGTTTTCTGCTTTAATAATGTCACCTCACCCTACAGAAAGGATAAGGACATGGCGGGAAAAGAATCAGGCGCAATGACGGTACGCGAAGCCGGCCTCATCGGCGGTGATCTTCGCAAGAGAGAACTCGGTTCCGAGGGCTACCAGAAGCTCGGAACGAAGGGCGGCGGGGTCGTTAGTCGCCGCACCGGGTTCGGACGGATTGTTGAGGCGGAGTTGGGAGCAACAACCACTCCCGAACAGCTTCGCCGCGTGTTGCAAGCCGGCAAAGCGGCCATCCTCGGCAAGTAAGGGCAACATGTCAGCAATGAGGGCGTACAAGGTACGCCCCTCATTAATTTCACCGTAAAGCAGGGAGAGTTGCTCTTGACGAGGTTATTATATTAAGCGTAAACTAAAATCAGACTGCCCAAGGCTGGGTTTGGGCGGTTGTGTCGTGCCGCCGGGGCTACCCGGAGAGCGTCCCAGGGGGAAACAACCCAGAAACGGAAAGTCCTGCCGGCACCCGGATATGCCGCTGCGACTAACCCACACGCCGCCACCCGTGGTTCTGCCCTGAGAACCGCGGGTTTTTCATTGCAATAGGCCGGACGAGAATTTAATTATACTCGGAGCTCTTTTTGGAATTGCTTTAACATCACCCGGCAGATATCGGTGATCCAATCTAAAAAGAACTTAAAGAGGGGGTTCTCCGGCTTACCCTTGCCGCGCGTAATGTGGTCAAAGCCGCCAATCGTCACTACCTGCGGCCAAGCCATAATCTCCGGCAGATCTTTGAGCTCCATTGCGAGCGCTTGGCGATCAGCTCCGTCATCTCCCACGCCACCCGCTCTGCTTCCTTCAGAAGTGAAACACTCCCTAGCTTCGCATTTTCTCTTTAGCAATTTTGAGTATGTCGGCATAAACGGAGTCTTCGCTTTCGTCGTTCTCGTCGGCCGGTTGGGATATTCTGATGCTAGTTGGGACTATCTTGATAACCATACCGGGAAATTTCTCTGTTACTCTTCCGATCAAATCATCAAAAAACTCTCTATTCTCATAATAAAAGAGGGGTTGATCCTTGCCATTAATTACTCGCGGCTCCAGAGGCAAAAAAGCCAACGGAAAGAACTCCGCTGTCCCACCGGGTTTAAGCGATCGGAAAATTTGGCTCAATGCTTCAATAATACTCTCTCTGGAACGCAAATAAAGCGGGATGGAATTGTGGGCGTAAATCCGGTCGAACGACTCCTCCTGAAATGGCAACTGCTCTACTCGACCGCCAATAATATTCGGATGCACTTGCTTTTCGGCAAAGGGATCGAGACTGACTACCCTGTGCGGGCGATAAAAATTTTCCAAACCGTTAGCAAATTCCTGTTTTGGTCCGCTGCCTAAATCTAAAATATCTTTGCCGTTAATATCCTCGGGTTTAATATTGAAAACCTTTTCATATGATGACAACGGCCGGCCCGTTCTCTTGACCTCCGTCAGCCAGCCTTCCGTTGATTGAATCAGACCGATTGGCGGCGAGAACTCCGGCAAACCAAGCTGTGGTCGCGGATGCTCCATAATAATCTCCATCGAGATCTTAATAATTACAACCATTATATCGGACACCCTCCAGACCGGCAAATTTCCCCTTGCCGCAAATTTTACCATGAATCCGAGAGTGGTTCATGGTCGGCTTCATTTCGGGAGCGTCCCCGTCAGCTCCCGCTTGGTAGTAATTTGACCGGAGAGCCACTCTGGGATAAATTCTTTTTAAGGACGGAGGTGGAAAATGGAGTACTATCGCGGTTTCGGCTGGGTAGCGCTCTGTGCCGATCGCCGAGCTCAGCGAGATTGTCTCCCCTATCTCGCACAGCATCTGCCCCAATGTCCGCGGCTCAGACCGATGAGCCAACTGGGCATCTATGGTCCGGGCCGGGCGCCCTCGCTCTGGACCCACCGTAAGAACGGCGGCAGAATCGTCTACGCCTTCTTTAGCGGCGAGGCCTACGAGTACTACCACATCGCCGCTCCGATCATCGAACCATTTCTGGATGGTAGCACCGTTCACCGTCCCCGGGCAGTAATGCTCTGGATAGGCGACAATACGCACGCTATCATCCAGCCTCGTCTCGGCAAATCGGACATTTTGCAGTACGATATCATCTCAGGTTGTAGCTATCCGAGGAGCGTCCCCTGTTCACGGTTCATTTAACCGCATAATTATTCGCCGCAAACTCGTATTGCGAAACAAAAATCTTTTTAAACGGAACAATGGAATTAATTTCATAGAAAGCTAGCATTGCCTCACGATAATCGCTTTCTTCAATGCTTCTGTAAGAAAGCGGGGCATAACCATAAGATAAAAGCAGAGCGTTGGCCATCAATCTTCCGGTTCTCTTGTTTCCGTCCTCAAACGGTTGAATATAGCCGATTCCAACCAGGGCCAAAAGAGCTTTAGCATAAGGTGTCTTTGCTTTGGAAGTAGCGTTGGATAAATCTTTGATTGCCTCGCGGATTTGATATTTATTATCCAAGGGCTTGTATTTAGAACCTATCACACCGACCATTTTATTTCGGATACCAAAACTCACACCCATATCTTTTACAAGAATTGAATGGAGCCTTTCTAAATTCGCCAGTGTTAACGTCTTAAATTCTTTGCTATTGTTATGAATAAAATTAAAAGCGTCTTTATGATTGAGAATCATGATCGCTTCTTTTTTATCGTGACCCTTAGCTTCTTGGCTTTCAACAATTAATTTTTCCGTATCAAGCAAGGTATAAGTATTCCCCTCAATTTTTGAAGACTTCCAGGAGAGTTCGATTATTAGTCTTTGCAGCTCTTTTTCTTCAATAACTTCAGGCAGATCTCTTGTTTTTTGTTTATAATTTTTGGTGGCCTCGTTAAGAGTTTTTAGCTCTTGTCCGTCAAAAATGTCAGTCGGAAATTCTGAAAAATAATTAAAATTATATTGGCTGAAGCCAAAACGTTTATCCGGCTCAGTCTCTATATATTTTTTTGCGTCTACGTCAAAAAACGCTCTGGCAAGATTGCTAACACTATACCTGGTCGATCGGCCCGAGCCAATAACAATCAGTAACCCAAGATCAACCATCTCCGACAAAGCGCGTTTCACTGAAACAAGCGATAAACTATCGCCCTGAGCTAAAATCTTCTCGTGCACTCCTGATGATTGCAAATCACCATTTTCCAGAAAGATTTTAAGAATATTTTGTTGTTTTGATGTGATTTTAATCATTTAACCGTTTCTTTTTACGTATCATTTTACCATCATTATCGTATCATATTGATACGATAATTGTCAAGTGGGAAATAGGGACAACCGTCTCCTCTAATAAAAGCTTTCGGAGAAACCTTCGAGAGGTTGGCCTAACTTAATGGCAACACTGTTTAACGAACAGTGTAATATTGAGTTCAAAAGAGAACCGTCCCCTAATCAGGTCCCCTAATCAGACACGGGGTTTTGGAGAGGGAGTACAAATTGGTGAAATTGTCGAGATGAGAACCAAAAGTTACCCGTGCAGGTACTCTTCTAAAATCTCGGAGTGTTCGAGTTTGCGCAGTTTTTGGAGAGCTTTGGCCTCGATCTGGCGGATGCGCTCACGGGTGACGCCAAATTCCTGACCGACCTCCTCCAGCGTGTGGGTCCGGCCGGTCTCCAATCCAAAGCGCATCTTTAGAATCTTCTGCTCGCGCGGCGAGAGTTCATTTAAGAACTCCTTGATCCGGTCTTTTAGCAGCTGCCGCACGGTTGACTCCTCCGGCGAGACATTCTTGTCGTCCTCAATAAAGTCGCCAAGGCGTGAATCCTCCTCCTCGCCCACCGGCGCCTCGAGCGAGACGGTATCCTGGGAAATTTTAATGATGTGCTCGACCTTCTCAACATCGAGCCCCATCTCCTGAGCAATCTCCTCCGGCGTCGGCTCGCGCCCCAAATCCTGGACCAGCTGGCGCTGAACCCGGATGAGCTTGTTGATCGTCTCGATCATATGGACGGGAATGCGGATAGTTCTGGCCTGGTCGGCAATGGCGCGAGTAATCGCTTGGCGGATCCACCAGGTGGCGTAAGTGGAAAACTTAAAACCCTTGCGATAGTCGAACTTCTCGACGGCGCGCATCAGGCCGGTGTTGCCCTCCTGAATGAGATCAAGAAAAGAGAGGCCGCGGCCGATATACTTTTTGGCCAGCGAGACAACCAAGCGCAAGTTGGCCTCGGCCAGGCGTTTTTTGGCGGCCACATCACCCCGCTCGATTCTCTTGGCCAGCTTGATCTCCTCGTCGGGAGTCAAAAGCGCAATCCGGCCGATCTCCCGCAGATACATCCGGACGGAGTCATCCGTCAGCTCGCCCAATTCGCCCTCTGCCCGGCCCTTCTTATCCTTAACGGCGGCAATGGTTTGGGCGATAATTCCCCGGCGTCCCTCCTCCTGTTCCTGGTACTCGACACCCTTTTCAAACATATAACTGAAAATTTCATCGAGCAGAGGAATATCCTTTTCCGGTTCGGGAACAGATTGGAGAAGCTCCCGCGCCGAAATATAACTGTGAGCGCGGCCCTTCACAATAAGAGCGTTAACCTCGGCGGAAAACGGCAACGGCTCCTCTTTTTTGGGAATAAAAACTTTTTTCGCCATCTATTTCTAATAACCAATAATCAAGACACTATCACCAAACAAATTCCAAATTACAATCACCAATATTCAAGCATTTGGTTATTGGTTTTTGGAAATTGAATATTATTTGGTCATTGTATCTTGTTTCTTGCAACTTACTTATGTTTCTATTGAAACAATCCCTACACCACAATTTACCATTTTTCTTCTATTTAATCAATTGGCTAAACTCGGCGATGAGCCGGCCGACCTCGCCTTTGTCGCCCTGCTCCTCGGCCTGACGGATCTTGGCGGCAAAACGGATCCGGGCCGCCTCCCGCTTTTCGTTTTGCCAACGCTTGGCAAGATAAACAAGTTCGGTCTCGGCAACCTCGGCTTTCGTCAAATCCATCTCAGCCGAAAGAAGCAGGATCATTTGATCAAGCAAATTTGCCTCGGCCGCGGGCACCTTTTCGCGCTCAAAGTCCTCTTGGCGGAGAATTTCCCGGAAGACGGGGGTTTGCGGCAGGGCAAAAGCCGGATCGGCAATAAGAGCGCGAACAAGCTCCCGCCGCGCCGGCTCAAACCAGACGAACGCTCCGATCCGCTCGGCCAAACTTAACTTTGGCGGCGAGCCGGCACTCGCGCTACCGCCAGCCGCTCTCTCGCCCCGGGTCTTCTCCAGCGCTTCGGCCAGCGAGCGCTCCGAAACAGCCAGCTTATTCGCCAGATATCTTAAGTACCCCTCCTTCTCAATCTCGGAGTAAGTAATCTTTATCACCGGCAGAATCTCCCGGGCGATCTGCTTCTTGGCCGGAATTAAGAGATCGGGATTTTGCCTGACTAAAAGATCGATCCAGTGTTCCAGCGCCAGCTTGGCCGCCAGAACCGCTCTGGTCCAATTTTTGGAATCGGCCCTGATTGCCTCATCCGGATCCTTAAAGGGAGCGGGAATAGCAACGATCTTGGCCGTGACATCATTCTTGAGCGCCAGGGTAACCGCCCGTTTCATCGCCGCCAGGCCGGCCTCATCCGTATCAAAGCAGAAGGCGATCTCGCCGGCATAGCGGCCGATAATCTTGAGCTGATGCTCGGTCAGCGCCGTGCCGGAGGAGGCGACAACGTTGGCAAAACCGGCCTGATGGCAGGCGATCACATCCATATTGCCCTCGACAATGATCGCCAAACCCTTCTCGCGGATGGCCTGACGCGCCCGGTCCAAACCGTAGAGCACCTCGCCCTTGGTGTAGATGGGGGAGTCGGCGGAGTTAATATATTTGGCCTCCTTGGCATCATCCTTGAGCGTCCGCGAGGTAAAAGCGATCGTCCCTCCCATAATATTGCTAATCGGAAACATCACCCGGCCGCGGAAGCGGTCGTAATATTTGCCCCGATCGTTGCGGACAACCAGGCCTGCCTGCAGCATCTCCTCCTCGGTATACTCCTTGCTCTTTAGAAATCTGATTAAGAAATCCCAGGAGTCCGGAGCATAGCCGATCTGAAAATCGGTAATCGTCTTTTGGTCTAAGCCGCGTTTTTTTAAGTAAGAGCGGGCGGTGTCGGCCTTGGGATGATCGAGAAGCAGCTTATAATAAACCCGCCTTGCCCAGTCATTAATTTCAAAGAGGCGGGTTTTGCGATCGGCCTTGTGCTCCTGCTCGCCCCGGCGCACCGACCGGCTCTTGAGCTGAACCCCGGCCCGGTCGGCCAAGATCTTCAAGGCGTTATAGAAGTCCAAACCCTCCATTTTTTCAATAAAGGTAAAAATGTCGCCGCCCTCGGAACAGCCGAAACACTTAAAGGTCTGGCGCTCGGGCGAGACCATAAAGGAGGGTGTTTTTTCATTGTGAAAAGGACAGAGCCCTTTATAGTTCACTCCGGCTTTCTTTAAGGTAAGATAGCTTGATATCACCTCGACGATATCAAGGCGGTGTTTTATCTCTTGGACTTCATCCATGTTTACCAACCATAAAGGAACAACTAATCGTTCCAACAACGAACAACTAAGACAATTTCTAATTACTACCAGTGTTGCGCAATCCTGCCCACAATCTGTCATTTCGAGGCCTTGGAGGCGAGAAATCTTCGAATTAGTTTGCTGCTACAGCGGAGATCTCTCATCCGCCGGTTGGCGGATTCGAGATGACAATTCGAGGAATCGCCAATTAATTGCGCAACACTGGTAATTACTCTAATTTCTAATTAATCTAAACGATTTCCAAGCTCCAGTTTCTAACCCTATCTAAGATTTTAGGATTTGTTTAGATCAATCAGGTCAATTAGAAATTAGGTTATTTGGTTAGCGATTCGTCGTTAGTATTGTTCGTCGTCCATTCCTGGCTGCGCAAAGTGCAGCTGCTGGGCGGTCCCGCTTTCTTTGGGCCTATCTTGCTTCACCGGCTTGGCTGCTATCATCTTTGGATCTCGCTCCGGTTCCAGCTCCAGGCTTTTAATCTGGGGCAGGGTTCGGCCGGCAATGCCCTGCATATCGCCGTACATCCCGATCATATTGCTCTCGACCCGCTCAATCTGCTTCTCCCGCTCCGACCACAGCTTTTGATATGCCCGCCTCTCCCGATCCAACGACTCCTTGAGGGCAACGGTTGATTCGACGATCGCCTCGACTCGCCCCCGGAACTCCGTCCCGCAAAGGTAGTTATAGATCACATCCTTTTTTTCGCTCTTACCCTCCTCAATTGCCGAGAGAGCGGAGAGTTTGATGATATAAAGGCGGAGCATCTTCGCCAACGAGAGAGCTGACCGCGGCACACTCACGTAGATACCATTATAATAGCCCGACTCGACAATACCATCGGGTAGAACCTCCGTCACCAGAATGGCAATCTCCGCCCGGACTTTGCGCATATCATCCTTTAGCTTGATTACCCACCCCTCGCTCCAAGCCTTAGTCCGCTTGAGTTCCCAGGCAATAAGCCCGCAACGGTGTCCGGTCTGATCGCGGACAACCTGAATGATATCGGCGCCGGTGATCCCCTTGGACACCGGCGTGATCTCGTCGATAGCAAATTCGGCCCGGAGCATCTCCTCGAGTTCCAGCTCCAACACCTCACCCTGGGTCTGCTGGGAACCCTGTTCCATTTTACGCTTAACATCGTCGTATGACTTTTTCATATCTTCAAATTTTTTCTGCCACTCGGCCTCTTTCAAGCGATGATCTTCGTCAGCTTTCTTTGATGTCTCCTCCCGAATTTTCGCCCGCTCCTCATCTAGTTGGCGCTGTTTCTCTAGCTCAAATGATTTTTTAGACTCTTCAAGTTCTAACTTTTCCTTTCGAAGTTTCCGCTCTACCTCCTCTGCCTCGGTTCTTTTCTTCTTCTGGATCTCCAGTTGTTCCTTTAAAAATTCCAGCTCCTTATTCTGCCTTCGGCCTTCGGCCTTTGATCTTTCCTCCGCTTTCACAAGCGCCATCGCCCAGAGCTTTTTCTTCTCCGCTTCCAGCTTACCCTGATATTCCTTTTCGGCTTTGTCTTTTTCGCCTTGAACCAACTGGCCCCGCAAAGCCTCGTCAATAGAGATCTCCGCTTGGCATTTGGGACAGATAATTCGTAGCTTTTCCACTTCAGCCATAATATCTCCACTATATTTAGTGTTCTATGTTCTATGTTCGATGCTACACGTTTCAGGCCAACTTGCCAATCGATCGAGCTTTCCTGCCTTGCATTATTTTCAAATTATGATACTATCATATCAACTGTGGCGCCAAGAGTGCCCCAGACGCACACCAACAAGGAGATCGAGATGAAGACCTGGTCAATGCTCAGCACCAAGCTGGAAGACATCAGTTTGGAATACCGTATCTGGCTCAAAGCGGCATTGATGGTTGAGCTGGTTGTGATCATGGCGATCACGGTCCAGCTTTTCGAACTGGTAGTTACCCCTTGGTGGGTGGCAATTATCGCTAGTCTCTTCCTGGCTACATGGTATGTGATAAACGAGACAATCCAGGACCAGTGGTCTAACAACGAGACCATTTTCCGCTACCTTGGGGTCTTCCTGACAGTGATGACCTTCTTCCTTGCCGCCAGTATGTCACTCCACTACTATGTCCAGTTTGTCTTTATCTGCGCTATAACGCTCTGGACTATCGACTGCGAGCAAACAGCAAAAGAGAAAAGATGGCGGCGATCCGAGATCGCGAGGCGCGCGGCATCAGTAGCCCTAATCAGTACTGTCTGGTCCGGCCTTCTCTTCTCTGCTCTCTGGTTCTTCTGGGCAGGGGAGGAGCTACAAACGGAAGGAAACGAGAAATGAAGAAGAGGGGTTTCACACTGGTAGAGCTGGGGGCAGTAGTGGTGATCATAGTTATTACCAGTCTCCCCGTATTCCTGGTCTACGACCGGTTCCACAAAGAGGTTAAGAGGCAAGCCGTGCCGGTATCGGCCAGGCTGGCCGACCTGCAGACCTGGGACCCCGAACGGCCCAACGTCGAAGCGGAGCCGGGCGGCAAGATTTGCCGCTTCTGGACAGAGCACCAGGATTACCTAGGCGAGGCGTCGGTTGACGCCACTCTCCGGTATACCGAGAAAAGACATACCGAGAGGCTGGCCAAGTCGCCAGGCAAGGTCAAGCGGCGCACCGTCGAGTATGATCGGGAGGGTTCGGTGACCGAACCATCTACTGCCTCACCGTCGAGTACCGGTAGCGTCTTGGCGCACCACCGATACTCCATCTGCGCCCGACGGCCTCCGCCGCCGGGCCTTTTTTATCTCTCCAACTCGCCTTCCCTGTTGCCAAATCTAATACTTTTTTCTGGTGTTATCTTCTGTTTAAGTTTTTTAAGGAAGGGGCAAGATTGATTCGTCTTGCCGGTAAAGTCCAATCTCTATCTTTTAGCCTCAAAATTTGCTAATATGATCTCATCGCGGAAGGGTGCAGGAGTGGTTTAACTGGCAGTCCTGGAAAGACTGTGGCCGAGCAATCGGCCCGCGAGTTCGAATCTCGCCCCTTCCGCCAATAATTTAATAAGTCCAATAAGACCGATTGATCAATATATCTAATTTGGCCAATAAAAAACCAGGCGGCTGCAGCGAAAACCTGGCCAAAAAACGACGGGGTTATAGAGGGTTTTAGTATGAACATTGTCGAAGAGATAAAAGAGTTTGTCCGAAGCGAATGCGAGAAGCCGGGGAGTAAGTACGGCGCCGAGCCCTTTGCTTATCACTTCGCCCCGGTGGTGGAATACGCCGCCAAATTAGTTGATGAATTAGGTGGGGACAGGGAAGTCGTTCTCCTCGCCGCCTGGCTTCACGACATCGGCTCCATTATAGAGGGCCGGGGAAACCATCACTTAAGCGGCGCTCGCATTGCCAAGCAAAAACTGCAGGAACTAAATTATCCGCCGGAAAAAATCACTCAAGTTGTAAAATGCATCTTAAACCACCGCGGCTCGCAAGCGAGCGAGAGGGGAAACATCGAAGAACAGATTATCGCCGAGGCCGATGCCATGAGCGCTTTTGATAACTTTGCCGGTTTATTCAAAGCCGCTCTCGTCTACGAGGGTAAAACCCAAGGCGAAGCCCGGGACTCCGTCCGGCAGAAACTGGAACGCAAGTGGCAGCAGCTCCACTTTGCCAAGTCGAAAAAAATAATTGAGCCCAAGCACAAAGCCGCGATGTTGTTGCTAAAAGATAAGTCCGCCTGATAATGCTCAAGCGGACCCGATGTGTTCGCTGTACCTCGCTCCATTGACGATGCACCGTTTAAAGCGGATCAGAGCCGGGCAGTGCGGACAGGACATCTCGATATGGCGGCGGTCGAATTCGTCGACTACCCGAGAGCTCTCCAGCTCTTGCCAAGTAACAGCGAAAGTGACACTGACTGTGGGACATTTCAGCGGCCAGCCCAGAACATCCTCGCGATCAACCCCCTGGCTCATCCTCCACCTCCACCGCTCAATGTTACACTATAACCATCTTTTTTTCAACTCCCGGCTAGATAAGCCAAACAAGAAGTGATAAGATGGAATTAACATTAAAGAAAGGAGAGTATGGCAGAAGAGGAGAAAACCGAGGTCAAGTCGGAGGCAAAACCGAAGACAAAGTCGAGTAGCGGCAAAAATATTGGTATGGCGGTCATCGCCTATATCATCTTTTTCCTGCCGCTCTTGACTGATGCCAAAGATGACCCCTTTGTGAAGTTCCATGTGAAGCAGGGGCTAACATTGCTCATCTTCTCGATTTTGGTCTCCGTCTTGGGCAGTGTCATACCGGTTCTCGGCTGGTTTATTATTGCGCCGATCGGCAGTCTTATTGCCCTAATTCTCTTTATTCTGGGTATTGTCAACGCCCTCAATGGCAAGGAGCAGCCCCTGCCGCTCATCGGCCAGTACGCCGAGAACTTCAAGTTCTAATTGGAACGGGGGAGACCGACGGCACTAAAAAAACCAAGCCGATTAAAGCGAGGTTTCAGTGGCTATTTTAATGTCTCCGATTTAAGGACAAGCAAACAAAATAATTAATCTTTTTCCACCTGTCCCGAGCTAACCTGCCTCTCCCCTTCTTTGCTTAAAAATCGATACCGGACTGCACCGCCAGGGGTTTTTATTGTCCGACGTTGACCGGTTAATCCTGAGACTAAGAGATCTGCCTCAGATTGAGGTTCAGGGCGTCTATACTCACTTTGCCGCCGCCACAGACAACCGCAACCGGAGTTATACCGAAAAACAAGTCGACCGGTTTAATATAGTATGCGACCGCCTCCTGGCCGATTACCCTCAATTGACCAAACACGCCGCAGCCACGGCCGGAACGCTTTATTATCCTAAAGCTTACTTTGATATGGTTAGGATCGGGATTGGCCTGTTTGGAGTAAAACCATCCCCCGACCTTCAGCCTCTAGCCTTCAACCTTTGGCCGATACTATCCTGGCGGACAATCGTCTCGGAGGTAAAAAATTTGTCCAAGGGAGTGAAAATCGGTTATGATCTAACTGCCGAATTAAAGCGGGATTCCACAATCGCGGTTCTGCCCATTGGTTACTGGCATGGCCTTCCCCGCGCGCTCTCAAACAAGGGCGCCGTTCTGATCAACGGGCGACAATGCCCCGTCCTGGGCCGCGTTTGTATGAATATGGTAACAGTTGATGTGACTGATGCCGGTGATATTAAGGTTGGCGATGTTGCGACGCTGATTGGCAAGGACGAGAACAACACGGTCACCGCCCCGGAATTATCCGGACTCGCCGGAGTCTCCCACTACGAACTCCTCACCCGCCTCAACCCCTTAATTCAGAGGTATTACATCTGAGAATTTGCATCGCAAAAACAATTTGCTATAATTATAACAGTATTAAATTAATGAACTAAAAACCTATCGCTTGGTATAAAATACTCCAAGTTAAGAGGTAAGGAGTGGGAATGAAAAATAGAAATTTCTCGACACTTAGCGCTCTGCGGGCGGGCTGGCAGTTGTCCAAGCAAAATTGGCAGCCTATTCTGCTAGCCGTCATCGCGACTATCTCCATCCAGGTTGTCGCCTCTCTCACCGAGACATATGAACATCTGCTCTCGATACCGGCCTACTTTGGCATGAACACCCTGCTTTATGCGGCGAGCTTTATTGTCTCCGTCGGCCTGCTCAAGCTTGCGCTTAAAATCATCGATGAAAAGAAGGTCAAACCGCTTGACCTCTTTGATATCGGCGGCGTCTGGTTCCGCTATCTGGTTGCCTCCGCCGCCTATCTCTCCCTGGTCGTCGCCGGCACAATCCTTTTTATTGTCCCCGGCGTCATCGCCGCCCTAAGGTTCAGCCAGTACGGTTATCTGGTCATTGAAAAAAATCTCAAAGCCGATGAGGCTCTCCGGGAAAGCTGGATTATGACGCGCGGCCACACCGGCGACCTCCTCTTCTTCTTTATCATTATCGGCCTTTTGAATCTCTACGGTATTCTCACTATTGTCGGCGTTATCGTAACCATACCGATCGCCGCTCTCGCCGGCGCTCATATTTATCGCCAGCTCGGAGCGGCATCCGAACCGGCAGAGACAACGGGTCCGGCCCAAATCAGCCAAGCCGATCTTGTCCCTAACGCCGCTTGATTGATAAAAAAAGAACCCCGCTTAGGCGGGGTTCTTTTTTGTTTATCGATCAATGACGCGGGAGAGCATCAGTCTTTTCTCAACCGAGGCAATCAGTTTGCGGCTCCCGATGATCATATCGGGACTAACCGAAACCGAGGTTGTCCCCGCCCTCACCATCATCTCGGTAATCTCGGGGTAGACTGAGGGTGCCTGGCCGCAAATTGAACAGGTGATGTTGTGCTTGCGGCAAGTTTTGATCACATATTGAATAGAGAGCACAACCGATTCATCGCGTTCATCAAAAACTTTGGCCAGGGTTTCATTGTCGCGATCGGCACCGAGTGTTAATTGGGTCAGATCGTTTGAACCGATTGAAACACCGTCAATGCCCAGCGCTATAAATTTCTCCAGCAAGATAACGTTGGAGGGGATCTCAACCATCATCCAGAGTTTAAAGTCGGGCGAGCGCTTAAGACCATTGCTCTCAACCAGAGCAATCACCTGGCGCATTTCGTCCACGGTTCGGACAAAGGGAATCATTAGCCAGAGGTTTTTCAAATCAAGTGTTTCCCGCACCCGCTTAATCGCCTCCAGCTCCAGGGCAAAGAGATCCGGCTCCTTAACATACCGCGAGGCGCCGCGATAACCGATCATCGGGTTGTTCTCCCGCGGCTCATATTTGTCGCCGCCTTTTAGGTTGCGGTATTCGTTGGTTTTAAAATCGGTGGCGCGATAAACCACGGGGCGGGGCGCAAAGGCGGCGGCAATTGTCTCCAAACCTTCGGCCAGCTTTTTCACATAATCCTCCCCCCGGCCGGCCTCCACCATCGCTCGGGGATGCTCGCCAATCTCGGCAATCATAAACTCGGCCCGAAGCAAGCCGACACCATCTACCGGCATCTTTGACACCTCCGCCGCCAGGTGAGGCTCGCCTAAATTGACGTAGACTTTAGTGCCGGTGACCGGCACCTCCTCTGCCAGCGCCGAACCGCTTATTCCGCTTTTAGCCGGCGCAATCTCCTCCGGCTTTGCCGCCACTGCCACCTTGCCTTTGTAGACCAGGCCCTTGCCCCCGTCTACCGTCACCATTTGGCCGGTTTTAAGCACGCTGGTGGCCGTGCCGGTGCCAACAACGCAGGGAATCCCCAACTCGCGCGAGACGATGGCGGCATGACAGGTGCGTCCGCCGGTATCGGTGACAATTGCCGCCGCCCGGCGCATCGCCGGAACATAATCAGGGGTTGTCATCTCCGTCACCAGAACATCACCCGCCAAGATCTTGTCAATCTCCGTCGGTTTGTAAATAATTTTAACGGGGCCGGCCGCTTGCCCCATCGAGGCCGCCGCCCCTTTAAGCAAAACTTCGAATTTCAGCTGATCAGCAGGTAAGCTAGCTAGCAGGTCAGCATTGTTATTGTTCGAAGAATATTCATCCCCAGCTGTCTTGCTTTTCCCCAGTGTCGTGATCGGCCGGCTCTGAACAAAGTAGATCTTGCCGCCCTCTACCGCCCACTCCGTGTCTTGCGGTTTGCCGTAATGCTTTTCGATGTTAGTGCCAATCTTAGCCAAGGCTAAAATCAGATCATCGCTGATTTTTTGCGCCCTCCGGTCCGCCGGCGGCACATTCACGTGGCGGTCGCCGCCCTTGGGGTCCCGAACGATTTTCCACTCTTGGCTGTTGATCTCCCTATCAACAATCCCCTGCGCCGCCTTGTCAACAATATAACGATCGGGTGTGACAGAGCCGGAAACAATCGCCTCACCCAAACCAAAGCCGGCCTCGATTACCAGATGATTCTGTTCCTCCGTCACCGGGTCAACCGTAAAGAGAATCCCCGACTGTTCCGACTCGACCATACTCTGCACGGGCACGGCAATGCCAACCTTCATATGATCAAACTTGTTGACAATGCGATAATAGATTGCTCGCGCCTCAAAGAGCGAGGCGTAACAACGCTGGACCGCATCGGCCACCTCCGTATATCCCTGGATATTGAGAAATGTTGCCTGCTGGCCGGCAAATGAAGCATCGGGCAAATCCTCGGCCGTAGCCGAGGAGCGAACCGCCACCAGTAAGCCGCCACCGAGCTTCTTGTAAGCCTCGCCAATCTCTCGCAAGAGATCAGCCGGCATCTTGGCCGCCATAATCTTCTTCTTGATCTCCTTGGAGACCTGGTTTAGTTTCTTTGAATCCTCCGGGTTTAAGTTGGCCAACAGCCGGGCAATCGCCTTTTTGAGTCCCGATTTCTCCAAAAAGTAATAGTAAGCCGCCGCCGTCACGCAAAAACCGTTAGGAACGGGAATACCGGCCTTGATCAGCTCACCTAAATTTGCCCCCTTGCCGCCAACCAGCGGTATGTCATCCCGGTCTATCTCAGAGAACCATAAAATATGTTGGTCCCCTCTCCTCTTTTTGTTCAGCACAAACCCTCCTAGTATTAAATCAAAATGCAAAAGTCAAAATGCAAAATGATAAACAGTTAAAACCCTAAATTCCAAGCACTAAATCCTAAACAATTTCCAATAACCAAAGGTTTTTTAAAGTTTAGGAATTTGAACATTTGGATTTCTTTAGGATTTAGAAATTAGGATTTAGGATTTATTGATTTATCCTTTACCATTTTGATCTTTGACGCTTAACATTTGATCTAACGTTCTCTTAATGACTTCCCAGCCAAACCCCCGGCCGGCCAGAAAACGAGCCAGCTTCTCCCGTTGCTCCGGCGGCGGCAGATCACTTTTGCGAGAGAGCCAGCGCCGGGCCGCTTCCCGTGCCTGTACCTCCTCCGCTTCGCTGCCGTAGCCCTCGAGCGTCTCCATAATCAGATCCTCGGGCAGATAGAGTTGGCGCAATTTAGCCTGAAGCTCAAAACGACCGCGCGGTCTGATTCCCAGTTGCGCCCTTAGGTAACTTTCGGCAAAACGGCGGTCGTTAAGAAAATCTAACTCGGACAGCCGCTCGACAGCGGCGTTTATCTCCACCTCCAAATAACCCTTCTGCTGCATCTTGCGACGGATCTCTCCCGTACTCCGGTCACGCAATTCCAACAGCGAGAAGGCGTAATCAAGGGGTTGTTTTCTGGGCATATTCTACTTTGATGTTACCACAATCACGAGAGCAAAAAAACCCACCATAAAAAGTATCGAGCCTGCCATCATAACGATAAACGCCAGCAATACCGGATCCACTCCGCTCGAAATCACCGTTTGGTCGGCGCCGGCGATACTCTGACCCAAGGCCGCCAACGCCCCGCCAAAGATTATAGCCAGAGTACTAAGAGTGAGCCTCCACCGCCGCCTCAACATCTCCACCTCCCTGTCCTTCTCCGCTCACAACCGTTTTTTCAATTTCCGCGGCGATCTCCGGATGATCCCCGAGAAAGACTTTAGCGCTCTCCCGACCCTGACCGATCTTTTCACCGCGATAAGAAAGCCAGGAGCCGGCTTTTTCGATAATATTGAAATGCACCCCTAAGTCAACCAATTCGCCGATCCGGTCAATGCCATTGTATAAAATATCGAATTCCGCTATCCGAAACGGCGGAGCAACTTTATTTTTCACCACCTTGACCGCAACATGGCTGCCGACAACTTCGTCCCCGCGTTTTAGGACGGCTTTGCGACGGATGTCAAGACGAACGGAGGAGTAGAATTTCAGTGCGTTCCCTCCCGTTGTGGTCTCGGGATTGCCAAACATCACGCCAATCTTCATCCGAATCTGGTTAATAAAAATCAGAATGGTTTTTGATTTAGCCACAATGCCGGTCAGCTTCCGTAGAGCCTGACTCATCAGACGAGCCTGCACCCCCATCATGGCGTCGCCCATTTCGCCCTCAATTTCCGCCCGCGGCACCAGAGCGGCCACCGAGTCAATCACAATGACATCGAGCGCATTGGACCGGACCAGTGTTTCCGTAATCTCCAGGGCCTGCTCTCCTGTGTCCGGCTGCGAGATTAAGAGGTTGTCCAAATCCAAACCCAGCTTTCTGGCGTAGTCCGGATCAAAGGCGTGCTCAGCATCGATAAATGCGGCATTCCCGCCCCTCCGCTGAGCCTCAGCGATCGCATGGAGAGCCAGAGTTGTCTTGCCCGATGACTCGGGACCGTAAATCTCAACGACGCGACCGCGGGGAAAACCGCCGACGCCCAAGGCCAAATCAAGCGAGAGAGAGCCGGTTGGAACTGTATCTACCTTGAGTCTGGCTGACCCCCCCAGACTCATAATCGCACCCTTGCCAAACTGTTTTTCAATCGACACCAGCGCCGCCTTCAACGCCTCGCCCCGACCGCCAACATTACCCTCCGCCACTCCCACCGCAACTCCCTCCTTCTCAGTCATTTTCTTGGGCATAAATTCTCCCTAAAAACTATTATCAAGTCTGTTCTCGGATGCCGCGGCCGTCTTGGGCTGGTACTCGATAGTGTACGTAGCCGTGCTCTCCTTTTTGGCCTTATTCGTCGCCCGGATACTGATCACATTAACACCACGATGGAGCTTTAGCGGCAGAGCAAATTTTCCCTCGCCGGTAACCGGAACACGCTCATCATTGATGGTTATAAATGAGTCGTTGTCCGTTAATCCCTCAAGTTCAACCGTATCAATCTCAACCAGTATGTTGTTGTTTGGCTTGATAATTTTAAGCTCGGGGCTCCCGGTAAAACCGGCAACCTGGTAGATGATATAGGAAAACATCAAAACCACAAAAAGCGAGACGGCAGAGTAAGCCAGAAGTTTGGGTGTGATCAAAACGCGGTTTTCACGAATCGACTGATTATAAACCAAGCTTCTTGATTCTTTTAGGGCAAAGTTATTTGCCTCGTGCTCAAATAAGGGTATGGTTTTTTGGAACGACAAGCTCAGAAAGCGAATGTAAGCCAAAAGAAAGCCGCGCGTATAGACTCTTTGGGGCAAAATTTCCCAGTTGCCATTTTCCAAAGCCGCCAAAAACTTCGCCCGGACCTTTGTCGCGCCCTCCGCTTCAACCAGGGAAACACCCTTCTCCTCTCTTGCCTTCTTTAGCCTTTCCCCAAGTGAATCAAAACTGGCAATTTTTCGCGTTGAGAAACCGGGGATCATCATTAATCAGGTTAGTCTAAACTTGAACTCAAGTCAAATAGTTAAAACCTGAAACTTGAAACTTGTAGCTTAATATTTGAAACTTTATCTCTTCAGGTTTCAAGTTTCAGGTTTCAAGCTTTAAGCTACATGTACTCACTGTTGTCTCGGCCATAATCCGAATTGTTAAGCGCCGCCCCCTCCCCGTGCGGCTGGAACGTCTCCCGGCCGGTGCCGGCGATCAGGACATCGCGCGGCTTGGCGCCCTCGGCCGGACCGATTACTCCGGCTTCTTCGAGTATATCAAGCAAGCGCGCCGCCCGGGCATAGCCAATACGCAAGCGCCGCTGCAAGAGCGAAGCAGAGGCTTTGCCGGCGTTCAGCACCGTTTCAATTGCTTCGTCATAGAGACCATCCTCGGCTGAACCATCGCCGCCAAAGGCACCGACGCTCTTGCTGCCGGTCCTGAAAGTCAGTATCGATTCATCGTATTGCGCCTCTCCCTTGCTCCGCAGAAAACTGTTAACCTCCTCAATCTCATTATCGGAAACATAGCAGCCCTGAACGCGCCGCGGTTTTTCGACACCGTTGCCCATAAAGAGCATATCGCCATTGCCCAACAACTTCTCGGCGCCGGTTACATCCAAAATCGTCCGGGAATCAACCTGGGAGGCGGTCGCAAAGGCAACGCGGCAAGGGATATTGGCCTTGATTAAACCGGTAATCACATCAACCGAGGGACGCTGGGTGGCGACAATCAGATGAATCCCAATTGCCCGCGCCATCTGAGCCAGTCTGACAATTGAACCCTCAACCTCCTTGGCTGAACTGGCCATCAGATCAGCCAACTCATCGATAACGATCACAATGTAGGGCAGAGGACCCTCCTCGGGCGCGGGTGCGGTGTTGTAAGCGGCAATGTTGCGCCGCCCAAGTCGAGAGAAGAGGTCATAGCGCCGCTCCATCTCGTGCACTGCCCACTTTAGGGTTGAAACCGTCTTGTCGACCTCTGTCACAACCGGTGCCAGCAAATGCGGTATACCATTATATCCGGTCAGCTCTACCCGTTTGGGATCGACCAAAAGCAGGCGCAAATCATCCGGGGCATTGTTGTAGAGCAGAGTAATAATAATCGAGTTAATACAAACCGATTTGCCCGATCCGGTCGCGCCGGCAATAAGAAGATGCGGCATCCGATCCAAGTCAATGGCCACAGGTTCACCCGCCACATCCCGGCCGAGCGAGAGTGCCAATTTGCTTTTAATATTTTTAAACTCCTTGGAGATCAACACTTCGCGCAAAGTTACCTTGGCTGCCACTTTGTTGGGGATCTCGATGCCGACAGCATTTTTACCCGGGATTGGCGCTTCGACCCGGATACTCTTGGCCGAGAGGGCCAAGGCGAGATCATTCTGACGGGCAACGATCTGGTTTAACTTCACCCCCTCACTCGGCTTTAAGGTGTACTGGGTAACGGTCGGACCGATGTTAACATCACCCATCGTTGTCTCAATATTAAAATTCTTCAAGGTCTTGCCGATAGTCTCAGCATTCTTCTGAATGTTGCCCGAGCTGGCAACCTCATCGGAGTCCTTGAGCATCTCGATCGGCGGATACTCCCAAGCCAGATTCTGCCTTCCCGCCGGCAAGCGGCGTTCAAGCGGGTTTTCAACCTCAAGAACCGGCGCCTTGGCCCGACTGCCGTGGGCCTGGCGAATAGCCGTAATCCGCCGCCGGACCGCCTCAAAGACAGAAACCCGCGTCGAAGCGTGAACCTGAGACCGGGTCTCAGCCCCTTCCTCCTCCTCACTCTTCTTTTTGTCCCAACCCAGATACTGACTGATGGAAAAATTAAAAGTCAGCAGAAAAGAGATAACCAGAAGAGAGATAGAGAAAAGGAAGGTGGGGAAAAGACCGATAGCCTGACGCAGCGGCGTTGAGACCAAATAGCCCAAGTACCCTCCGCCGCGCGACTCCGCCGCCGCTCCCGCCGACTCCTCAACCGGAATAAAAAGGTGGATAAAAGTTGTGATCGCCGCCACGAAAAGAAAGAGGCCGATAAACTTAGAGAGTCGATACCTCTTTTGGGGAATAACCATAATTATCCCCGCATAAAGAAAGATGAGGGTAAAAATATAAGCGCCAATCGGCCCAAAGAGTCCGCGGGTAACCGCAACGGCCCGCTCTCCCACGACTCCGGCCGAATCAAAGAAACCCAGCAAGACAACAGAGGCGGCGATAACAATCAAAAAAGCAAAGATCTCCCGCCAGGCTTCGCCCGAGAGGCCGAGCGACCAGTCAAAGACATAATCACCCCAGTCGTTTTCCCGCTGGTACCACTTTGGTTTCTTTTGCTTGTGTTTCGGGTGTTTCCGCTTCCGTCCCACCTGCCCTCCAAGAACACTAATAATCACGAATAAGACCCGCGAATTCACGCCAAAAACAGAAATCGGATGTTCATTCTGCCACTATTATACGCCATACCACTTAGGGGCGCAAACTTTACCGCCCTTTACTTCTTCTGCCCCAGTTCTTATACTTTAAAGCAACAAGGAGGGAAGTAATGTTCGCTGACGAATATGGCGACACCCATGAAGAATTCCCCCGGGTTGAATCCGGCATCGATGACGTCTATCGAGTCGATATCTACGATGAAGGCAAGCAGTCCGTCTTGACCTTGCTCCTCCGTCCTCTTCGGGATCCGAATGAGGCGAGGATACTCTATCGGAGCCGCCTGCGGCAAGTTCAACTGCACCGCCACTGCGGTAACTGCCAGCATCTCTTTGGGGGCTGTGTCCTGGCTCGGGGGTGTCCGCCACCTGACTTCTCCTGGCCTGGAGGCTACCTTTCTTTTGGAGATGGTATAGTCATCTCTATTACAGCAAGCCCTTGTTCTCATCAGGACGGGGGTGATATTGAGGACTTTTACGGCCCGCTGGCCATCACCCCGTCCGAACTCGAGGCGATCGGCCAGATGCGCCTCCCCTTCGATTACTGTGAGTGAAATCACTCGCAACAGTCCGTACCCACAGGCGGGATTCTCCCGTCTGTTTTTTTAAAAAAACGACCTTTGATGCTATCTCGGGTCGTTTTTCGTGTAAAATATCTGTCGTCCATTTCTGAATACTAGACTTCAATCACTACCGGGATTACCATGGGGCGGCGTTCGGTCTCGGTAAAGAGGAACTCGCCCATCTCGTCGCGCAGTTTCTGCTTAACCAAACCCCAGTCTACCTTGGGGCCGGTTCGCTCCGGCGCATGCCGGCCAAAGATTTTTTTGATCTCCGCGCGAGCCTTGTGAACCAATTGTTCGTTCTCCCGCATATAGATGAAACCCCGCGAGATAATATCAGGCGAAGTGACAACCTCCCCCGTCTCATGATCGACGGTAACAATAATCACAAAGATGCCATCCTGCGCCATCGCTTTGCGGTCGCGCAAAACAATGTTGCCGACATCACCCACGCCCAGACCATCAACCATGACATAGGAAGCGGGCACGCGCTTGTTTGTCACCTCGCCGCGACCATTGGCAAATTCAATTACTTGGCCGTCATCGACCACCAAACAGTGATCCTCATCAACAATACCCATATCCTGGGCGATCTGGGAGTGCAGCATTAAGCGGTGCCGCTCGCCGTGAATCGGAATAAAGTACTGCGGCCGGATCAGAGCCAGCATCAGCTTTAAGTCCTCCTGGTTAGCGTGGCCGGAGGTGTGAACATCCATCAGTTTCTGATAGATCACCCGGGCACCCTGGCGATAAAGATTGTCCATCAGACCAGAAACACTCCGTTCATTGCCCGGAATCGGCGAGGAGGAGAGAATGACCAAATCACCCTTTTTGATGCGAATCTGGTGATGCTCGCCGGCAGCAATCCGCGTCAGAGCCGCCTTATCCTCCCCCTGACTGCCGGTACACATTATGGTGATGCGGTCGTCGGCATATTTGCCGATGTCTTTAATATCGACCAGAATGTCCGGCGGCACTATCAGGGCCTCGAGCGAGAGGGCGATCTCCACCGTTGAAACCATACTCCGCCCGACAAAAACCACCTTACGATTGAGTCGCCGGGAAACATTGATAACCTGCTGGAGCCGCGAGATTTGCGTGGAGAAGGTGGAAACAATCACCCGGCCCCTGGCCCGTTCTATAATCTTGAAAAGTGAATCCTCAATCTCGCGCTCGGAGATAGAAATGCCGGGCTTTTCAACATTGGTTGACTCCGAAAACAGAGCCAGGGGCTTTTGGGCGCCCAACATTGCCAGAGTTGAGAAATCGGCCGGCTTGCCATCGGCCGGTGTGTGGTCAAATTTCCAGTCTGTAGCATAAACCAAGAGACCCTCCGGCGTTTCAATTGCCAGACCCATCGCTTGAGGAATGCTGTGAGTTAGACGAAAGGTCGAAACTCGAAAAACACCCAACTGCAAAACATCCTCGCCGATCTTTAGCGTCTGGAGTTTCGCCCCGCGATCAAGCCCCATCTCCTCCAACTTGCTTCGAATCAGGCCGATAGAGAGGGGTGCGGAGTAGATGGTTGGTGAACCGATTCGCTCATAAACATAAGGGATACCGCCAATGTGATCGAGGTGGCCGTGAGTCACAACCAAACCGCGAATCTTGTGCTTGTTTTGCTCCAAATAAGAAACATCGGGAATAACATAATCAACTCCCGGCATCGTCTCATCCGGAAACATAAAACCCATATCGATTATAATGATGTCGTTTTTATACTCGATCACAGTCGTGTTTTTGCCGCCGGTTTCCTCAACGCCGCCCAGCGGGATAATACGAAGCCGAGACTCAAAGAATCCCTTGCCCTGAATTGCCGGCGCTCTCTGCGCCGTATAGCGCGGCTCTTCGCGCCTCTCTGCGGGTGCTTCCCGTCGGGAAGCGACGACGCTTTTGGGGCGGCGCGACGCTCTCTTGCTGTGATCTCTAATGTGACGCAGTGCGTCCGCTCGCCCATTCGTCGCAATTTCAGGCGAAGCATTTGTCTTAGTTCTATTCATTTTTTCCTTTCTTGCGACCTTAAATATTAAAAACAAGGCCGAGTCGTAGAACAAAAAAAGTTCTTTCAATAATTGTTGATCAGTTGCGAGCCGAAAGAGAACACCAAAAACATTTATTTAAGAGTCCTTCTCCGGCATTTCTATGTAAATAGTTCGCACCCCTACCTTTATTTAATCAGATTATAGCAGAGAGAAAATATTTTGTCAAGCATCCTTCATTGATAAGCTGATGCGACCCTTCTCCGGATCAACATCAACTACCTTAGCCGTGACAACATCACCCACCTTGAGCACTTGAGAAACTCTCTCGACCCGCTGTTTTGAAATTTGAGAAATGTGAACCATGCCGTCAATTCTCGGCGTAATAGCAACAATCGCCCCGATCTCTTTGCCGGTCATCCGGTCCCTCTTAATCTCGATGACCTCTCCGGTGATCGTCTCACCCGGAACAATCTCGCGCGTCATCGCCTTGATGGTCGATATCGCTTTCTCCGCCTGTTTGGGATCGATTGAGGAGATCATTACGCTGCCATCATCCTCGATGTCAATTGATATTACCTCTCTGCCGCCACTCGCATCAACAATTTTTTTAATATTTTTGCCGCCCGGCCCAATCAATTCGCCGATCTTGTCCGGATTAATCTTGATTACCTCGATCTTCGGGGCAAACTGACTGATCTCCTCTCTGGGCTGGCTGATAACCGCCTGCATCGCGGCCAGAATCTCCATTCGTCCGGCGTGAGCTTGGGCAAAGGTTTCACGAATAATCGTCATCGTAAGACCGGTGATCTTGGTATCCATCTGAACAGCCGTCACGCCGTCTTTTGTCCCGGCCACCTTAAAATCCATATCGCCGGCGAAATCTTCGATGCCCTGAAGATCAGTTAAAATCCGGTACTGGCTGGCGTCCCCGTTAGCGACTAAGCCCATAGCGATGCCGGTGATCGGCTTCTTGATCGGCACACCGGCATCCATAAGAGCCAGGGTTCCGCCGCAAGTTGCCGCCATCGAACTCGAACCGTTGGAGCTCAAGATCTCGGACACCAAACGAATCGTATAGGGAAATTCATCCTGAGACGGGATAACCGGCTTAAGCGCCTTTTCGGCTAGATAACCGTGACCGATCTCCCGCCGGCCGGCACCGCGCAGAGGCTTAACCTCGCCGGTGGAGAAGGGCGGGAAATTATAGTGGTGCATAAAACGCTTGGTTGATTCGCCCTCCATTGTGTCAATAAACTGCTCCATGCCGGGCGAAGCCAGGGTGGCGACCGTTAGCGCCTGGGTTTGGCCGCGGGTAAAGAGCGCGGAGCCGTGAGTCCGGGGCAGTAAGCCAACCTCAATACTGAGCGGCCTGATTTCATCAGTAGTCCGCCCGTCGGGACGAATCCCTTTGTCCAAGATAAGATTACGTACTTCTTTTTCGACAATTTTAGCAAAGGCACCCTTAATATCCACCTGCTTATAGGTGCCCTCAAGCTGGGAGAGGACCTGCTCTTCAAACTGGCGCAACATCTCCTCTCGGGCTGACTTCTCCATCTCCGTCATTGCCGTTTTGATCTTCTCGCTGATCAAGGCTGAAACATCGGCGTGCACCTGATCCAGAATCACCTCGGCCGGTGTTTCAGCAGCCTCTTCGGTGACGTGGTCGGCCCTGATCCGGTTTTGAACATCGATTTGGGGCGCGATTTTGGCCAGTGACTGTTCGATGGCGGCAATAATCTTCTCCTCCGGAACCTCCTTGGACTCCACTTCCAGCATCATCACCCGGTCGGAAGTAGCGGCCAGAGAGAGATTAAGGTCAGACTGCTCAAGTTCAGCATCCGTGGGGTTGAAAACAAATTCGCCGTGAACGATGCCAACCTGAAGCGCGCCGATGGGACCGGCAAAGGGCGCCTTGGTCTGCTGGAGAGCAGCCGATGAAGCAATTATCGCCAAAATGTCCGGATCAACCGAGCCGTCATAAGAGAGAACGGTAATAACAACCTGAATGTCGTTACGGTAGCTCTTCGGGAACAAGGGACGCAGCGGCCGATCAATCTTGCGCGCCGCCAGAACGGCGGCATCGGAGGGCCGGCCCTCCCGCTTAATGAAACGGCTGCCGGAGATCTTCCCGGCGGCGTAAAAACGCTCCTCAAAGTCAACGAGGAGGGGGAAGAAGTCGGCCCCATCTTTGGGTTCATCCGCCACCACGACCGTCGCTAACACAACAGTATCATTGCAGATAGCGGTAACTGAACCGTCAGCAAACTCAGCCAGCTTGCCGGTTTCGAGAACAAGTTTTTTGCCGGCAAAATCAATCTCATAACTTTTGATATCAAATTCCTTTTTCTTTATCATTGCATCCCAACCAGGAATGGATGGCAAATATCACAGATGACAGATAACGAATATTCATACCCCGCCTTGCCTCCCCATCCCAGGAGAGAGATTATCTGCTATCTGTTACAATCTGCTATCCATTCTTGTAATTATTTTCTTAAACCCAAATCAGTGATGATTTTCGCGTAATTCTCAGCGCCGATTTTGTGGAGGTAGTTTAAAAGACGCCGCCGTTTGCCCACCATCATCAAAAGACCGCGCCGCGAATCAAAGTCCTTCTGGTGCTCCTTTAGGTGCTTGGTTAAATCAGAGATCTTTTTGGTCATAACGGCAACCTGAACCTCGGTTGAACCGGTATCATTCTTGTGAGTCTGATATTTGCTAACAAGGTCCTCTTTGCCAGTTGTCTTCTTCTCTGTCATTCTTCTTCCTTTTTATCAACACTATGAATATTACAACATTGCCCCTAAAAAAACAAGAGTGATTTTACGCTGACTCTTTGGCAGATTGCGTCTGCTCAATCATAGACTGGTCTCCCAGGTTCGGTAAACGATTTGCTTTGTAGCGCTCCTGCTGGAATTCTCGAATCCGTTGGATGACAATGTTAGCACTCTCTAAGAGATTAGTCTTCTCCAACTGAAAAGCGGCCGCCATCGGGTGGCCTCCGCCCGAGAAGAGCTTGGCAACCTCGGAAACATCAGTGGTCGGATTGGTGGAACGAAGCGAGCCGTGCAGATCGCCGTTCTTCTCTGAGAGCAGGAGGGCAAAATCAATACCGGAAGCAGTTTTTAAGAGCTCGTCAATCACCCCGCCCGATTCGGCCTCAGAAGCCCCAACTTCAAGATAATCCTTTTTGTGCAGCACCGACCAGACAAAGCGGTAATCCTTCTCGTCATGAAGATTGGAGAGGGCCCGGCCCCACAAGCGCAAAGTGGAGAGCGGCTTGGTCTTGTAGATATGGCGAATAATCTCCTGCTGGCGCCCGCCGGCGGCGACCAACTGCGCCGCCACGGTGAGAGATTTGGGCGTGGTGTTGGCGTTCTGAAACGAATTGGTGTCGGAGATGATGCCGGTCAGAAGCGCCGTGGCGATCTCCTCGGTAATAAATTTGGGGTCGCCGGTTAACGCCTCGAGCAGTGAAACAAGAATCTCCGAGGTTGAGGTGGCGGTAATATCCACCAGATTGATTTGGCCGAAGTGGCTGTTGGTGGCATGGTGGTCAATATTCACCACCGGCAACTCGTAAAAAACGTCAGCGTTCTTCTCGCAAATCGGCCCCAACCTCTCCAGATCGGGAGCGTCCAGAACAATAATGGCGTCGTAACACAAGTTTCCCTCCGGAAAGGAAACCATTTTAGATTCAAAACGGCCGGATTTGGGCGTAACGACAATCTCCAAGATGCTATCTCTCACCTTGTACATCACCTTGTCGGCCGCCACTTTGCTGATGTCGAGAGCGATAATAAAGTCCCGGATATTGCCAAGATCGCAAGCTATCTCCCCGGTTTGCGGCAGATAATTATATACAGATGGAATCGTATCGCCGCAAATCGCGATTGCCTCCTTGCCCAGCTTGCGCAAAGAAAGGCTTAGCGCCAACAAGCTACCGATGGCGTCGCCATCGGGATTTTTATGGGTCAATAGTAAGAACTTGTTTTTACTGCGAAAAATATCGACAACCTGTTGTTTTGGTGTGAGCTCCATCGCGGAATCTCCTGCTAGACCCCTCGCACCGTTACACCATATAGTTTTTAAGTAACCGCTATCTCTCTTAAAAGAGGCATCGCAAATCGGGTGGCTTACATTGGAATTAAGGTGTAGAGACAATCGCGGATGCTCTAATATAGCTAATGCGGACTTGATTGTCAAATCAATCTGTGTTAATCTAACTAATGTTTAAATCTCCACAATTTGACATTTGTAATTTGGATTTTGAATTTTACTCCGAAGGAGTCTTATGCCTCTAACAAAATCAGCCAAAAAAGCTTTAATCGTTTCGCATCGTCGCAAAGCCGAAAATGATCTCGTTCGAGCCAAGGTTAAGGGTGCAACCAAGGCGGTTAAAATCGGTATTCGCCTGGGTGAAGATGGCATGGCAAGCAAGCTTGGTCAGGCTTATCACGAGCTCGATATTGCCGCCAAGAAACATGTCATCCACAAAAATAAAGCCGCCCGCCTGAAATCACGACTCGCCCAATCTTTGGCCAAAGCCGAATTACCGTCTGAAACCAAAAAGATTGTTAAAAAGACAGTCGCGAAGAAAACTGCGGCGAAGAAAACCACCCGCCGGAAACCAGCCAAATAGGTCATTTAGGCTCGTGAATATTCTTCGAGGTCGGCGACGGCCGAGAAGTTTTTAGCTTAGAGTTCTCGACTTCGCTTCGAACAATATTATTAACATAACCTATTGCAAAAAGTTCCCTTACCGGGAACTTTTTGCGTTGTTGCCCTATATTGCAAACCAGATAAAGAGGACGATGAAGGTGACGGCAAGAATAAAGTTAATGACCATGCCGGTCAACGTGCCGATAAGACTGCCGGCGGCGGCCCGGAGTGCTTTCTGCCGATTACCGGTGCGGCGGAGTTCGGCAAAGATGACTCCAAGTAAGAGACCGGCAATGCCGCCAAGCGGCGGAAAGATAACCAGGCCGATAATTAAACCGGCGAGGCCGTAAAAGATCGCCTCTCGCGAAGCACCGCCCAGCTTGGCGCCGATAACGCCGGAGAGGTAATCTACGACAAGCGAGAAAATAGCTATCGCTCCCAGAATTGAGAGTTCCCGGCCGGAGAGATGAACAAAGTGATCAATCGCGCCAAAGATCAGGGCAACAATAAACATAAACGGTATGCTCGGCAAAATGGGCAGGAAAACTCCGGCCACCCCCGGCAGCATCAGCAGTGCCGCGATAATAACCAGTGTAGTATTGGACATAGCTCTAAACCAATGCTAAAAACTTAAATACTTATAAGGTTCTCATTTTTTACAGATCATCAGCCGATCTCAATCGCGGAAAGACAACGGCAAGAACCTTGCCCAAAAAGAAACGCTTCTCCACCGAACCAAAGTAGCGGCTGTCATTTGAGGCAAAACGGTTGTCGCCCATTAGGAAATATTCATTCGGTCCAATTGTCCAGCTGCCCGCCGGTTCGGTTGTGACATCCACCGGCAAATAATCTTCGTCGATCTCCTTGTTGTTAACAAGAACGCGGCCGGCAGAAACAGACAATGCCTCCCCCGGTAAGCCGACTACCCGCTTGACATAACGCCGATGCTCCGGGTCGCCCGGATACTGAACGACAACAATGTCGCCGCGCGCCGGCTCGCTCTTGCCGGCGTAACCGTTCTTCTGCAAGAGGGCCAACTCCCCGTCATGCATATTTGTTTCCATCGAGACGCCGTCAACAAAAAACAGGGTTAACCAGAAAGTATTCACTAAGGCCAAAATAACGGCAATCAAAATCACCCAGCGCGCCACGTCGAAAATCACTCCGCTACTGTACAGAATTTTACTTGGCAAAGAAGATTTCATCTGTGTTTGTGTTACTCAAACCCCGGCTCGCGCAAGGCAACCAGGCTTCGACTGACATAAGAGATAATGGGAAAGAGCGAGAGACAAAAATCATCCAGCCCCAGGCCAGATTTGTCAGTCAGAAACCAACCGGGAAGAGTAAAGTTGTGCTCAATAAAGCGCCTTGCCCAGGCCGCCTCGCAATCCATCACGATAGCATAGGGCAGATATTTTTCAAAAATCCGGGGCAGATTCTCTGAATATGGAATGGGCTCGGCGCTTGAGAGATATCTTTTGAAAGCCAGCCAGTTGCTCATCGTTTCCCGACCCAGAGGGGTCCTGATTGGAATACTGGAGGCACTAAAAGCAACCACCAGGGCCGAGATCATCATCCCTGCCCAGAAGAAAATAATATACGGCGGCTGAGCCATATAAAGTAAGCTCAGGGCAAAACCGCCGGCGCCAACCAAGAAGGCAAGTATACCGATCAGCCGATATTGGGCAAAAAGACGCTGAGGATTCACTTTAAAATACCCCAGGCGCGTCGCCACGGCATAAACACCGGCAGAAACCAGAGAGATCTTCTTGCTGTAGAAATGGTTATTGATTCGCTTCTCAATTTCAAGACGATCGGAGCTCAAGCTTTCCCGGAAAATTTTTGTCAACAAAATCTTCTCATAGCCAAGCAAGCGCTGGTCAAACCTGCCCTTGCCAAAAGCAAAGTCGCGATCTCTATCCAGAATAACGATATCGCCCCTGACGGCCAAATCAACCAGCGTTGCCGCTACCTCGCGTGCCCGTACGTGCTGATTCATTAACACACCCACAATTGCCGGCGGGATAAGCATTGGCGGCGCCGTAATTTCTTCGCCGGGCAAATCAATCCGCCCCGATCTCCGCTGCCGCAAAATAAAGAGAAGCATAAAGATTAGCGTCAGAAGCGGCAAGGCAATTGCAATGCCAACCCAAACATTGGCTTGAATCCTTAGGAGAACCTGTTTTGCTTTCTCGGTCAGGGGAAAATCAATATAGCCCTTGGGAAGTTTGGCGACAATTGAGAGGGTGGCGTAACCCGAGACACCGTTTGCCTCATAAACGATTGTGCTGCCGTCAGAAGTGTAGGAGCGGCTATTGTCGACACCATGAATCACCAGAAGCTCATGCTCGGTTTCGTAAGCAACGGCGGCGGGCAGCTTGAGAGTAATAACCACCCGATCGTAGTATTGGCCCGATTCATCAACGACAGGTAATCGAACCTCATCATAGTCACTAAGAGCCGAGACCCGCTTGCCGGACCTTTTACCATTGATGAAGATTTGGCCGCTATGATCAACCGTCACTAAAATTGCCGCTTCCTGGCTGATGGTGGAAGTCAGAGTTGCGTTCCTGTCGGCCAAAAAGAGATTGCCGGTTAAACCTCGCCAACCCAAAAAGCCGGCGGCTAATACGATGGCAAAGAAAATCGCTTTCCGCCGATAGAAGCCAAAAATACCCGACTTTTTATATTTTGTCTCAACCAAAACACCCTCCACCCCTATTATCGCTTTTATTTTATCATTTTTCGCAAATCTCTGTCACCAACAAGTCAAGCAGGAGGTTCGGCGAGGCCACCCCGCTCTTGATATCAATATCGCACTGTTCCAGCCGGCGGTAAATCGCCTCCAGATCTCCGGAGCGATAATCGCGAAGCGCGGCTTGAGCTTTTTGGACCACATAGGGGTGCAAGCCGGCCTTTTTGGCGATCTCGGCCGGCTGACAGCCGGCCGCTACTAAATCAGAGACAATAAGAAGGTTCCGAAATTGATAGACAATCATCGCCAAAATCTTAATCTCATCCTCCCCGGCCCGAAGCAACTGATACATTGACCGGAGTGCTCGAGCCAAATCTCTTGCCGCCGCCGCATCGGTTAAGTTAAAAACGGTAGTATTGTCCGCCGCCGCTACCAGAATCTCAACATCCTCTACTTCAATTTTGTCCCGGCCGGCCGATCGGCAATAATTTGCCGTCTTCTGAATCTCCTGATTCAGCCGCCAGAGATCGCCGCCGACAAAAACCTCCAGTTTTGTCACCGCCGCCGGAGAAATTTTAACTCCCTGCATCTCGACATTTTTTTTAATCCATTGGCTGAGCGCCGTGCCGCTTACAGCCGGGAAATACTGGGTGCGTCCAGGCCGGTTCAGGGCGCGCCAAAGCGCACTCCGCTTGTCGGGAACTCCCTCCTCCCAAAAAAGAACAACAGTCTCTTTAGGAATTCGACCCAGATTCTCCGCCACAAATTTTTTCAGGTCGTTATCCGGATTCTCTCTGAGAAAACTCTTAATGATGATTAATTTTTTTGCGGTAAAAAGCGAGGTTGAGAGAACGGCCCCGAGGAAAATCTCGCGGGTCAGAGAAACGCCCTCAATCTTTTCAATACCAAACTCACCTTGGGGATTTTGACGCAGCTTTGCCGCCAGTGCCCAAGCCTTTTCCTGTATTGAGTAAGTATCCTCGCCGTAGAATAAGTAATACATGGTTTACAAGTGTGAAAGTGTGAAAGTACTAAGTGTGAAAGGGGACGGTATTCACTTTCACACTTAGTACTCTATTTAGTTTCCGCCCAATTCCGACCGATACCAACCTCCGCCTTGAGCGGAACACATAATTTTACCACGCTCTCCATTGTCTCTTTAACAAGTCTTGCCATCTCTTCCGCAGACCTTGCCGGCACCTCGACAACGATCTCATCATGCACCGTCAATATCAACCTTGCAGACTCCCTCGCCCTGTCTGCAGGGAGAGGGTTGGGGTGAGGGACTTCCTTCAGTTTCTTGATCAATTCAACCATCGCCAATTTGAGAATCTCCGCCGCTGTCCCCTGAACCGGCGCATTGATCGCCATCCGCTCCTCCGCCTCAACCAAATTGTGATTGTAGCGGTTAAAGTTTTCAAATGACCGGCGGAAGCCAAAGAGAGTCTCAGTGTACTTATCCTTAGCGACCTTGGCAATAACATCATGGCAATACTTTTTAATACCTTCATGAATCTCAAAGTAGCGTTTAATATAATCAGCCGCCTGTTCGCGCGAGATGCCCAGCGCCTGTGCGAGGCCATAAGCGCTCATACCATAGAGAACACCAAAGTTAACGGTCTTGGCTACCCGGCGCTGATCCGAAGTGACTCTATTTAGCGGCACATTAAATATCTCCGAGGCAGTTTGGGCGTGAATATCTTCGCCGCCGGCAAAAGCCGCCATCATTGTCTTGTCCTGGGCCAGGCAAGCCACAATCCTCAACTCAATCTGAGAGTAATCCCCTGCCACCAGCTTGCATCCCGGCGCCGCCACAAAAGCCCGCCGGATCTCCGGGCCGTATTCCCCCTTGATGGGGATGTTCTGCAGATTCGGGTTGGCCGAGGTGATGCGGCCGGTCGAGGTCTCCTGGCCGTAGGTGGTGTGAATCCGGGAGTCGGCATCAACCATCCGGGGCAGGGGCTTTAAATATGTTGAGACCAGCTTAGCTAATTCCCGATACTCCAGGATCGGCTCGATAATCGGATGGCGGCTTTTAAGCTTTAACAGTTCGCCCGCCGCCGTGGAGACGCCCGTCTTGGTCCGTTTGAGATCGGTTGAGGGTAAACGAAGATCTCGAAACAACACCTCTGCCAGCTGCAGCGGTGAATTGATGTTAAACTCCCGGCCCGCCAACCTATGTACTTTAGTTTCGAGTTTCGATATCCGAGTCTCGAGTTTATCTTCTAGCCCCTCAAGAATCGAAGCATCGATCATCACGCCAACTCTCTCCATCTCACGCAAAACCGGCTCCACCTTTTTGGAGATCTCCTCCGCCGTTATTTTGGGCAAAACCACACCCTTTTCCTTAAGATGTGACCACATAACAGATAACCAACCCATTAGCCATAAAGTTGACTGTGGCTGCCGATGGCCGCAAAAATGACTGTTTCATCATCAATTTCTTTATAAACCGCCCGAAAGTCGCCGGAAATATTAATGCTGCGATAGCCTTGCCATCTTCCTTTTAGAGGATGATTACTCAATTTGGCATCATAAGGATTTTGAAAAAAAACCTTCAGCCGCATTTCAAAAGCGTGACTAATTTTTGAGTCGAGACAAGCAAAATCTTTGGAAAAACTTTTACGAAAACGAACTTTCATCCCTTGGCATTCTTTAGCCAGTTGATCGCCTCGTCAGCTTTAGTAAAAGTCGGAGAAAGATTTTTGTCTTCAGCTATGTCTCTCTCCGCTTCGGCGATAATCTTTTCCAGTTTGGGGCTCATCGAATAAGCCAGGGAGAAGGAAAATTCGCGTGTTCGGATAAACTGGCGCAAATAAACATTGATAACAGTACTCAGAGGCACGCCAAGCTCATTAGCCAGTTCCTGAGCCTTTTTCTTTGTCTCTGCATCAGTTTTAATATTAATGATTGTCTTCATCTTTTTCATATTTACATTGTATATACGATGGTTAACAATGTCAATATTGAAATTGATTCATAAAACCAATTTGATTTATTTATCGGTGCCTCTTTGGCTATGCTATTTTAGTCAAACCAATACCCTTTTCCTTCAAATGACTCCACATATGTATGAGGTCAACTATCAAAAGTTAAAAGTCAAAATTGATAAAGGCAGAAGAAAAAATTTGACATTATTGCCAGATTTTGTTACATTACAGCTGTCCGGGCAATAATTGGGTTCTTACGAAATTCCCAATGAAGCTCGGACAAGCATCCTCTGCAAGCCTCGGCTCAGGCCCTGAACACGAACGACCGGTCGCCGCCTTCGGCGGCGGCTGCACTCATCGGGCGATCACTCATTCGGTCGCCCTTTTCTTTTTGCTTTTTAGACTATCGTTTTGATCTTTGACTTTGGTTATAATTCTAACTTCAACTGCTCATCTTTTTTCTTTTGCTCTTCGGTGATCTTTTTCTCATCTTCAGCCTTCGGCCCTTCGACTCCGCTCAGGACAGGCCTTGGGCCTTCGGCCTCTTCATAATCCTTGGAAAATCTTCTCAGCAATGACTTGAACTCCAGCTCTTCGAATAATCGGCGGACTTTGTCCTTATCATACTGCCCCCAGCGGGCCTTGGCCAGATCAAACTCAATCGGCACATCTCGCCGGATAGTAGCCAGCATCTTCGACTGAAAAGCCTGGTTTTCGTGTTGGCATAGTAATCGCACTATTCTTTCCTTGATACCCAACCGTTTAGAGGTTTCTTTAATATATGTGTCACTCAATCTTTTACCGCTGTCATCCTGAGGCGTAGCCGAAGGATCTAGGTCGCCTTTGGCGACCGCATCGGACACTCCGCTAGATTCTTCGCGGAGCTTGCCCTGAGCTTGTCGAATGGGTTCAGAATGACAATCTAGAGCAACATAAAGCTTTTCTAACGTATCAAATTTTTGTATCAAGTCCGTGGCAGTTTTCGGTCCAATTCCCGGCACACCGGGGATATTATCGGATGCATCGCCCATCAAGGCCTTGAGATCGATAAAGTCCTCCGGGTCTAAGTTATATTTCTCCCGCAGGTGGTCGTGGTCAAAAATCTCCGCTTCCGAAAAGCCACGATGAAGCATTAAAACCCTAACATGACCATTTAACAATTGATAGACATCACGGTCACCTGAAGCGATATAGACCATTGTGTCCCCATCCTTACACTGTTCTACAATCGTTCCAATCACATCATCAGCCTCGAATCCCGCCACAGCATAAATGGGCACGCCGAAAACCGAAAGCATCTCCTTGACTCTGGGAATCTGATCGTAGAGCTCCTGAGGGGCTTTGACCCGCTTGGCCTTATATTCTTTATATTCAATGTGCCGGAAGGTCGGGCCAGCCAGATCAAAGGCGGCGGCGATGTAATCCGGCTTGATCTCCTCAAGGATTTTAATGAGGGCCAGGGCAAAACCATAGGTAACATTGGTCGGCTCGCCCTTGGAGTTTGAGAGGTTTGCCGGCAGGGCATGATATGCCCGATGGATAATGGCATTGGAATCAATTAAAACCAATTTTTTCATACTATAATAGGAGCGCTAATTGCACTCCTATTATCTCACCTTGCGTCCAGAAAACAAGCCTATCCCACGTTCATCTCCATCACCGGCGTGTTGCCGGTGTGGGAGCGGTTGAGTTCCAGATTAGCAAAGCGCATCTGGGCCGGAGTAAAGAAGACCTTGACCTCGCCGGTCGGGCCGTTGCGGTGTTTGCGCAGAAGAACCTCGGTGATCCCCTTGTTCTCCGTCTCCGGCTTGTAGTAGTCCTCGCGGTAGAGAAACATCACCAGGTCGGCGTCCTGTTCGATCGAGCCAGATTCCCGCAAATCGGACAGCTGGGGCCGTTTATTATCGCGATGCTCGACCGCCCGAGAGAGCTGAGAGAGAGCGATCACCGGTACCTCCAACTCCCGGGCCAAACTCTTGAGCCCGCGCGAGATCTCCGAGATCTCCTGGACACGATTAAAATCCCCCGACCGAGCCCGGCCCTCCATCAACTGAAGATAATCGACAATGACAAGGCCGAGGCCATGCTCCATCTGAAGCCGGCGAGACTTGGCCCGCACCTCCATCACGTTACAACCCGGCGAGTCGTCAATGTAGAGTGGCGCCTCCGAAAGGTAGCCCATCGCCGGTCCCAGGCGATGAAAATCATCCTCGCTCAGATTGCCGGTCCGCAACTTCCAGGAATCAACACCGGCCTGGGAGCAGAGCAAGCGGTCAACCAGCTGTTCCTTGCTCATCTCCAGTGAGAAAACGGCGACGGGAACCTTGTTCTCAATTGAGGCATACTCCGCCAGATTAAGAGCAAAGGAGGTTTTGCCCATCGAGGGACGAGCCGCCAAAATAATTAAATCCGACTTCTGAAAACCGGCTGTCATATTATCCAAATCGCGAAATCCGCTCGATACCCCGCGCAATGCCCCCTTGTCGCGATCCTGATGAATGCGATCAATGCGATCAAAGGCCTCGCCAACGATCTCCCGAATCGGAATAAATTTATTCTTCAAAAACTTTTGCGAGACGGCAAAGAGCGACTGCTCCGCCCTGTCCAGCGTCTCCGCTAACTCGCCCTCCTCATCGTAGCCCATCTCGGCAATGTTGCTCCCGGCCGAGATCAGCCGGCGCAAGACCGCCTTTTCCCTGACAATTTGGGCGTAAGGAATAATGTTCGAAGCCGATGGCGTCGTGTTAACTATCTCCACCAGATGGGTTGTGCCGCCGACAGCTTTAATCTTGCCCTCCGCCTCAAGCGCCTCCGAGAGCGTCACAAGATCAATCGGCACCCGCTTGTCAAAGAGGCGAAGCATAGCACCGTAAACGAGAGCATGACGTTCATCATAAAAATCATCGGGGGTGACAATGTCAACAACCTTCACTAATGCCTCCGGATCGATCAGTACCGACCCCAAAACGCTCCGTTCTGTTTCGGTATTCTGGGGCGGAATGCGCACACCGGAAAATTGAGATCTCCTATCCCGCTCCTCCCCTCGACCTTTTTTGGCTGAATCCCTCGCCATTCAACTCCCCTACCGTGAAATTATGAATAGTAAGTCAAAAGCTTCGCCTCACAGATAATCAGCCGAAGGCCGAATATGTGATTTAATTTCCCGCGAAAGATTTAACTATTCCGTCTCAAACACCTCCCCTACCGCTTTCTCCAGATTAAGGTCATCCGTCTTGGTCGACTTTCTTTTCTCCGGCGCAACTAAGCGGCACTCCAGATGATACTCCGCACCGACAGCATCCTTTAAAATACTCTCCAACACTTGGCGATTCTTAGCGTCCGAAATCCGATCCCGATGAAAGGGGAATTTAACACCCAGCACCATCTTCTTCTGACTAACCTCAATCGGCTTGGCATCACGCAAGAGGGCCGCCAGTGTTGAATTTTTCTCTTTAACCGCTTGGGTAAGCCTCAACCAAAGATCATCGGTCATCTCTAAAACCGGTGTCGGAGCAGGAGATTTCACCACACTCTCGTCTACCGCCGTTCCCGGATCCGGAATCGCCGGCTCAGGAGTCCGAGACTTGGCGCTTGGAGCCCGGGTTTCCAATTTGGTCTCCTTCTTTTCGGCCCCTGTGTTCTGAGTTCGTTCTGAGTTCGATCTGAGTTCGATATTCTGAGTTCCGGGTTCCGAGAAAAACTGCGCCGCCTCCACTGTCGCCATCTCGAGCGGCAAGACTGGGTTAGACACCTCTTTGAGAAGTTTGCTGTTAGCAATAAAGCACCCGACCGCCTTGATCAAATTTGCCGTCGCGACGCGACCGCCCAGTTCCTTGATCTTTTTCACGTTGGATTCGGTCTCCTCAAAGAGCACTTCACCGCTGGCTCGATACAGGAGGATTTTTCGGAGCAACTCCAGAACATCAGCATAAAAGACGGCCATATCGCTTCCCTGATCGTAGAGCCGATGAGCAATTTTTAATCCCTCCTCCGTCAAGTTATTAAAAACAGCTCGCAAGTAAGAAAAGGTCTCCTCTTGGCTTGATAGCCCAAGAATTGCCCTGGTGCTTGCAATCGTAATTTGATTTGTGTAGCCGGCGACCTGCTCCAGCAAGCCAACGGCATCACGCTGTGCTCCGCGAGCCAACACGGCCAGAATTTCGAGCGACTCAGTATCGACCGCAATGTCCTCTGCCGCCGCCACCCGCTTCAAGTTGGCTATAATATCACTCTGGCTGGCCCGGCGAAAATCATAGCGTTGAGTCCGGGACAGGATCGTCTCCGGCAAACGCTGGACTTCGGTTGTCGCCAGGATAAAAACAACATGGGGGGGCGGCTCCTCCAGTGTTTTGAGCAGGGCATTAAAAGCGCTCTTGGAGAGCATATGAACCTCATCAATAATATAGACTTTTTTTCTGGCACTGGCCGGCGCCAGCCGAGCCTTTTCGATCAGGTCCCGAATGTCGTCAACACTTGTGTGAGACGCGGCATCAATCTCAATAACATCCAAGGCCCGACCGCCGCTTATCGATACGCAGTAATCACATTGATTGCAGGGTTCGCCGCTCTTGGCCCGGTCAGTTGAGTCCCGGCAATTAATTGCTTTGGCTAAGAGGCGCGCTGTTGTGGTCTTGCCAATACCGCGGGGGCCGGTCAGAAGATAGGCATGAGTTAAACAGTCCCTCTTGATTGACTCCCGAAGGGTTTGACTGATATGATCCTGCCCCACCAGATCGGCGAACTTTTGCGGACGATATTTTTGGTAAAAAGACATCACGGTTAAGTCAAAAATTAAATGTTAAATGTCAAAGACAAAGACACAGACCAAAAATCCTTGATGTAAATTTGGCTTCTGACATCTAACATTTGAATTAACTGTGTCACCTTACGCACCACTCAGAGACCACGCTTTAGCACGTGAAAGCAGGGCTGGCACGCAGAAAGTATATTTTATCCTAACAAACTAAAGTTTGTTCTCTGGTGCGTAAGGTGAGCTAATTGTATTATATCGGCATTGGCCACACCTCGAAAACTTTATCAACTTTATAAGTTCTGGCGATGATAACATTGCTGACCGGTTAAAATTGCCCGATCTTGTCCACACTCTGTCCACATAGTTACACACAGTCCAACCAGGCAAGCTATCCGTTCCCGACCGGACCGGTTAAGTTGTGCCTTGTTTCTTTTTGGTTAATAGTGATACAATTAAACAAAGCGGCAGAAAATTGCTTGGAGGGGATAGTGACACGCAAAGAGTTGGCTCGCATAGTGGCCAAAAAGGTTCGTTTGACTATTGCTCAAGCGGAAGATTTAATTGTTGCGCTTGAAGAAACAATCACCGGTGCTCTAGATAAAAGTGACAAAGTAATTTACTCCAACTTTGGCACTTTTTATACTGTTCATTATCCCTCCCGGGTGATCACCCATCCCAAATTGGGCAAGGCCAAAAAGATGATCATGTTGCCGACAAATGTCGCTAAATGGATGCCGGCAGACAACATCAAACAGGCAGTGAAAACCGGCCGGAGCGTCGAGGGAATTACTCTCCACGGCACCCGCAAAAAGAACCGGCAGTTAACAAAACCCGCCAACACATCGGTTGTTCTGGGGCAAGATAAAAATGTGCCGGCCAAAAACAATATTGCCATTCCTATTATAGTGAACCACTCAAAAGATCAGGCCTCCCTCCTGCCTCCGACACCCAAGAAAGAAAAGAAAGAGTCCTCCCTGGATAAAGGAAAGTCAACCGGCGCCGTTCGGGCGGCAGAAAAAGATAGTGAGCGGATTAGTATCTACGAGGAGTTGATGGGCGACGGCACAAAAGAGGAATCAACTTTTAATGGCGTCATTCGGGTTCCGAAAAAAGATCGCCAATCTTTTTGGGCACGGATCTTCGGCCCGGCGGAAAAAGAAGGCGAAGAATCAGCCAAGAAAAAGTTGGAGAAAAAAGAGGAAGAAACAATCAAGGTTGAAGCTCCGCCACCCGTAAAGGAGACAGCTAAATCAGTTGAAAATAAACCAAAGGATCACCCGATCGTCCCCAAACCGGAAGAGAAGGGCTCGACCATCGGGGAAGGCTTTTTTGACGTGAAAAGTTCTAACCCCCTTGATACAAGCCGGGCGCAAATTCCCGCCTCAGCGCCCCATCAGCAAAATGGTCCCATACCGGCCGAACTTCTGCCTCAACTGCCCGCAAAACAAAACGGCGAAGTTGCCGGGGCGAAAAACGAAAAAGACAATAAAAATGCGGCAAAAATTGAGACTGAGACAAAACCAGGCCAAAGCGACACAACATCCCCGGTAAGCAAAACCGGTGTTCCTGGAATTGAAAAAATGCTTGTTAGCTCTGAGATGGGACCCTTTCCTATGCCGAAATCGGAAATCTCCTATATTGACCTGTCTAAGACAACCGTGCCAAAAGAAATTCTCCAACTGATTCCGGAAAAGATTGCCAGACGCTACAAGACGGTTCCGGTGGCGCGCGAAGAGAACAAGCTTGTAATCGCCATGATCGATCCCGAGGATATTGAAGCCAAAGAGATAATCAAGAAAAATGCTCAGATGCCGCTGGTAACAAAGATAACGACTGAGAGCGACTTGAGTCATATCCTGGACCAATATCAGGGCCTCGAATCTGAAGTTGAAAAAGCGATCGAAGAAGTTAATGAGGAGGGGGGAGAGAAAAAGGAAGAGGTAACCAAAGCGCTAATGGAGTCGGCCTCTGACGACGCGCCGGCGGCCCGTATCGTCACCTCTCTCCTCAGACGAGCAATTCGCGACAAAGCCTCCGATATCCACATTGAGCCGCTTGAGGGCGAGGTAACTGTTCGCTTTCGCGTTGATGGCGTGCTTCGCAAGAAGGTCGCCCTGCCGAAAGATGTACAGCTGGCAGTTGTTTCTCGCATCAAGATTCTTTCAGAGCTCAAAATTGATGAACAAAGAGTTCCTCAAGATGGCCGCTTCAGTATTAATATAGATACCCGCAGAGTTGACTTTCGCGTCTCGACCATGCCTACTGCTTACGGCGAAAAAGTTGTGATGCGCCTCCTGGATAAGTCTCAGGGTATATTGACCATCGAGCAACTCGGACTGGACGGAATCGGCCTAAAAAATCTTGAGGCAAACCTCGATCGATCTCACGGAATGATTCTGGTGACCGGCCCAACCGGCTCCGGCAAAACGACAACGCTTTACGCCTTAATCGATCGCCTCTTCCATGAGGGTGTTAATATCGTTACCCTCGAGGACCCGATTGAATATCAAATGCCCGGCGTTAATCAAAGCCAGGTCAATCCGGAAATCAACTACACCTTTGCTTCCGGTTTACGCTCGATTGTGCGCCAGGATCCCGACATAATTATGATCGGCGAGATTCGCGACGGAGAAACGGCAGAGATGGCAGTACAGTCAGCCCTAACCGGTCATATCGTTCTCTCCACCCTGCACACCAATGATGCGGCCGGCGCGGCGCCGCGCTTAATCGATATGGGCGTCGAACCTTTCCTGTTGACGTCATCAACAAACATTATTATTGCCCAACGCCTCGCCCGGCGTCTTTGCGACGAATGTCGGCAGGAGTACAAACCCGGCGATATTGAGATGCAAAGGGTAAATGAAATCATCGAGAGGATGCCGGAGAATGAGAAGAAGTTGTTTAGAGATCATGAAACCAAATTCAGCAAAAGCAAGGGGTGTAAAGTTTGCGAGGATACCGGCTATCGGGGCCGAGTCGGCTTATTTGAGGTTTTAGGCATTACCGAGGAGATAAAAAGCCTGGTCATCCAAAAAGTCTCCGCCTCCAAAATTCAGGAAGCGGCCGTCGAGAACGGTATGGTCACAATGATTCAAGACGGCATACTAAAGGCCTCCAAAGGACTGACCTCCCTCGAAGAGATCTGGCGCGTTACTAAAGATTAGGAATAAAGATGGAAGATGTAAAAAACTTTATCAAAATACCGGAATCAAACAGCGCCGCAACCGGCAAGGACGGACTCTCTTTGGCTGAAACAGCTGATGCCAAGGTGGAGGCACAGCCCAAACCGGTCATCGGCACAGAACCAAAGCGAAATCCGACAGGAACTTCCTCAAAGCGAAGTTTTCTCTCGGTTTTTGAAAATAAACTTTCACTAAAAGATAAAATCATCTTTACGGAACAGATGGAGATTATGATTCGTTCCGGCCTTTCAATAATCGACGCTCTCAAATCGCTTCGAGACGAAACCGAAAACAAACATTTCGCCAAATTGCTTGATCAGGTAATTGACGATGTCAGTGGTGGAACCCCGCTTTCAACAGCACTGGCCAAGAACCCTCAGGATTTTAACGAGATTTATGTCAATATGATCCGTTCGGGCGAAAAGTCGGGTAATGTTGACATGGTTCTCCGGCGTATGACTCAGCAGCTCCAAAAAGATTATGAATTAAATCGTAAAGTTCGCAGCGCTATGGCGTATCCCATACTGGTGACAATTGCCCTGATTGCCGTTACCGTTCTAGTCTTGGTAATTATCATTCCTCAACTCCAAGCAATCTTTGAGGAAACAGGCGTTCCCCTACCCCTCTCAACCAGAATCGTTCTTTTTATAAGCTCCGTCATTAAGGATTTTGGTGTTTTTGTTGCCTTTGGGGCGGCCATCGCATCCGTATTGATCCTTCGCTGGAAAAAAACTGCCCTGGGACGGCGCTTCTTTGACAGACTTATCTTAAAGATACCCATTATCGGTCTCCTTATGAAAAAAACTTACATGGCGAGATTTACCCGGACATTCTCTTCCCTTACCGCTTCCGGCTTGCCGTTGCTTGAGGTTTTTAGAACCTCCAGCAACGTCGTGGGAAATGTTCTCTACCAGGAAGAGATCGTCGCGATGTCAGCCAAGGTCAAAAACGGCGCCCTTGTTTCCGCGACACTCAAAGAAAGCAAGCTGTTCCCAAAGGTTATCGGGCAATTGGCGTCAGTCGGAGAAAAATCCGGCAGCCTGGATACGGTTTTTGAAAATATGGCCGATTTTTTCGATCGTGATGTTGACACCATTACCTCCAATCTCTCCACTCTGCTTGAACCGTTTTTGATGATAATGATGGGTATTGGCATTGGCGGAATTATTATTTCCGTACTTCAGCCAATCTATGGCCTTGTTAATGCTTTGTAAGATTGTGAACGATCTTATATAATTATAAGAGATGATTAAGGAGCGGACTGCCAATGTGGCCTCTGGCGAACAAAAGTGAAGTTTTTGGCCTTGATATCGGCTTTGAGACCCTAAAGCTTGTTCAGCTTGATATTGCCGGGAGCAGCCATTATCTCCATGGTGCCTGCAATTTTATCCTCTCTGATCGCATTCTGGAAAAGGACCACTTTAAAGACAAGGCAACAACCGCCAAAATAATTATTGAGGCCTGCCGCCGGGCCCAGCCAAACCCCATCCGGGCGCGGCAGATCGTCTCAACACTGCCCGAAACCTTTGTCTTTTCAAAAACTATCCAAATTCCAAAACGGGAAAATGGCGATTATAACTCCGCCATTGCCGCCGAAGTCGCTCAGTTCCTGCCCGTGTCAGTTGATGAGGTCTATCTTGATTATCAGGTCCTGATCGTTCATCCCAATGAATCGCTGGTCGATATCCTGGTGGTAGCCGCTCCCAATAAACTTGTTGACGATTATGCGGAGATGGCGCGAATGGCCAACCTTGAGTTAGCTGCCCTGGAAACCAAACCGTTAGCGGTTGGGCGAGCCCTTATTCCCGCCAACAGCAAGGATTGTTTTCTTGTCGCCCAGATCGGAACGGAGATAACACGCATCTCAATCTGGGATATGGGCAGCATCAGGCTCATTACAACCGTAAGTGTCGGCAAAAACCAACTGCAAGAAACTCCCGCCAAAAGTGAGGCCCTACCGACTGAAAATAAGGCTGACTCGGGCGCAACCGAAACCGCAATCAGCGCCAAGACGGTTGCGCCAATAGTTGAGGAGGCCTTAAATGCAATCAAATACCACCAGAACCGTGATTATCAGCCAAAACCGGTGAGTAAGATTATACTCTGCGGATCCGGCGCCTGTCTTGCCAAGATCGATCAGATAATGACTGAGCAAATTGGAATAAATTGTGAAGTTGTCGTTCCGAAACTAGCCGGGAAACATCATCTAAACACTGATTTTAGTACTGCTTACGGACTCGCTCTGTGGCGCAGTGATTAATGCCGCTGCCTCTCGTACCGGCACCGATACTGTGCCACAGCCAGATGGTATCAACGCTAACAAAACCAACAACGTAGAATGTCAGGAAGAATTCAAATGGCGATCAATCTTATTCCTCCGGAACTAAAGAGACAAAACAAGACCAAGAGAATCGTCGGCAGTTTTTGCGGCGGTGTTGTTGTCCTGGCCTTCTTGATTGGCTTAGGCGCTCTCTCCCTCTACGGTTTTAACAATACAAAAAAAGCTCAGGTAAAACGCATTGAGGAGGAAACGAGTGAAACCGAAAAAAGAATTATTGCCCTGAGTGATGTCGAAAAAGCCATTAACGACCTTAATGCCAAGCTTGACAAGGTAGATGCCGTTAACAAGAAAAAGGTCTACTGGAGCACAATCATGGCCCAGCTCGCCTACTCCACCCCCAAGCAACTTGTAATCGAAAGTGTCAGTTTCACCGGCGAGCAACAGGCGGTAAGCATCACCGGTAAAGCGGAAAGCCGCCAAGAGATCGCTAAATTCAAGGACAAACTTGAGAATTCCGATTATTTTAAATCCGTCCGATTCACAACCTCTTCGTATAGCGAACAGGGCGGCAACTACACCTTCTCCCTAACCGCCCAATTGGAGAAAGTTCAATGAATTCAAGTACCGCTTTTATGGAAAAAATATTTGTTAAGCTACTCCTCTCTTTTGGTCTGGCCGGGATGGTTATCTGGTTTGGTCTCCTGCCCCAGATTAAGACCTTTAACGCCCGCCAAAACACCCTCAACGAAAAACAATATAACTTGAACCAGCACAAAGATAAACTGGCCATTCTGGAGAACACAAAGAAAAACTGGAATACCACCCAAGAGATGATTGACAGGGTTGATAAGATGTGGCCCGACCAGGATAATGTGAGCGACTTTATTGTCCAACTTGAGGCAATGGCCCAAAAGAACGGGGTTATTTTAAATAGCCTCTCCATTACCGAGTCAATCGTTAAGGAAACCAAATCAACGGGTACTGAAACAAAAGAGGAGGAGGGAACCGGTAAAAATAGTGATGCCGCAACCCCAAAAACCCAAGCTAAAACCGAGGCCGGAACGAAATTCTCCTTTGATACCTCAGCCAGCTACAACACCTTAACGCAAATTATGCTCGACCTGGAGAATTTCCCTCGTTTTAACTCCCTCGACACTCTCACTATCGGCCGAAGCTCAAATACAGACGGTCTAAGTCTTAAAATTAACGGACAATTTTATGCAAAGTGAAAAGAAAATCAGCCTTACTCTAACGATAGCCTTTATCTGCATCTTAATCAGTGCCGGCGTTTTTAGTTACTTTTATTTTTTAAAACCCAAAGTAAACAAAGAGGTATCCGTAACTTCTGCTCCGACACTCAAAGTAAAGAGAAACGTTTACGAGCGCCTTATCAAAGAACGAGGCTTACCCGAAAAGCCCAAAGACTCTGATGGATATGGCCGTGACAACCCCTTTAGCGATTACAAATAAAAAACCGCCTCATAAACCGGCGGTTTTTTTATTTGGAAAACATCGCCGGAGTAGAGTTAGGACTGCGTTTTTTCAAGAGCGGCCTTGATCTTTTCGACAACCTCGCCGGGCATAATATCACTCTTGATAAGATAGGAGTCGTACTCCTTCATCATCTCCTTGACTTTATCGATTTCCCGAACCAGCGCCGTGAGTAGAATAATCGGAATGTTCGCAATCGCGTCGTTGCTGCGAATTTTTCTCATCACATCGATACCGTTTATCTTGGGCATCATGATATCGAGAATGATGAGATCGGGCTGTTCCTTCTCCACTTTTTGTATTGCCTCTTCGCCGTCAGAGGCAACACTTATCTCGTAACCCTCCTCTTTGAGCCGCGCTTCATACATTTCACGCAAAATCATATCGTCATCGACGATTAAGATCTTCGCTGGACTTGCCATAAACGCCTCCTTGCTTTTAAATTATCCATTGAACAGCCAATTAGTCCGCTATTCCTTTTGATAGACAACATAATCAAATAAATCATACAGTGTTCCCGACTGCCGGTCAACCTTTGCTTCAAGGCGTCGGCTCACCCCGCCGTAATAACCATATGATTGGATGATTGAATAGGGACCGTAAAGGGGATAGCGGGCGGGGTCAACCGAGTCGGCAAAGGTAAAACCGATATCGGCTCCGATTGGCTTTAGGATCAGTTCGGCTTCCGCCAAATCACCCGAGTTCCAAATTTGAGCCCTCATGTTATCGATGACAGCATTGCCGCTAACCTGAAGATCATATGTTTTATAAGTACCAGCGGCAAGCAAGCCGGTGTAATCACAGGTGTTGTTGCCAAAAATTGCCTTATGTTCCTCGAGTGAGTCAGCCAGAGTCAACCGGCCAACCAACTTTGCCTCCAAAAGAACACAATTCTGATTTCTTAATGTTGCCGCACCGCCGCCGGTATTGCCTCTTGGCCTAAAGGCAAGATCGATGTCACGAGCGGGAAAAAGTATTTTAAACTTCCGCGCTTCATCTCGAGGTAAATAGTAAGGCGAATCGGAGCCCGCTCCAAGATCAGTGAGGGTACCATAACTCTCGGATTGTGAGCCCATCCTGAGGTCGTAAATTTGATCTCTGTTGTTCGAAAGATTGACGGTCCGGTTGATACCGCCAAGATTAACACCGGTCTCAACAACACCGGTACTGATATTGCTTCGATAAACTCGAGACGACTCTGCCAAACTCCACTCTTGTATCGGCACCTCGTTTTCGTTATTATAACGATAGCGCAGAAAACCCTCCTCTATCCCCGATTCGGCGGCATAATAAGCGGCTATACCCTTTTCGTAGATTGGCACTGTCGAAATTTCCTGAAACATCAAGCGGCCGACACCAAAGATAACACTGGTGGCAGCGCTGATCAAAAAAATAGAGATTATGATGGCCGAGCCCCTCTTCATTTCTTGCCCCCGGTTTTACTCCCACCATTATATCAGGTTTGCACCAATCAGGCCAAATCGCGTATAATTAGTTTGTAAAATTAAAACTAACTGAGGGGATCGTATGATTAAGCAACAAGGTACTCCGCTAGAGATCCTAACCTGGTCGCTCATTATTATTGCCACCTTTATCACCATTTATTTCTTTCCCTGGTATATAGCCGAAAGTATGTTGAGGTATCTCGCGGCGGCCGGTATTATTGCCGGCGGGTTTTGGTATTTGAGGAGCAACCGCCTCTATCTGGAAACACAGGAAAAAAATCGGGCCATTGCCTCCCAGCAACGGGAGCTTGCCAGCCGTCAAAAAACTTTTGACTTAATTTATGAACATTCGGCTGACGGTATTATCATTCTTGATGAATTTCAAAAAATTATCAGCTTTTCTCCCGGACTCGAGCGCATCTCCGGCTTCGAGACTGATGAGGTTTTAAATAAGCCGGTCAAAGACGTTCTGAAATTTAAAGGCGACTCCGAAAACAGTCTCTTGCCTGATATTATGTTTCTACCCGCCAACCTCAAAAAGCAACCCTATGTCAAGAACTCGTTAATAACAAAACAGGGCAATCTAATCGACATTGAGGCAAGCTCAACTCTGGTCAGCAGTGACCGTGAGGGCAAAAAGGCGCTGGCCATTATTCGAGATGTTACCTATGAAAATGAGCTTGTCCGGCGAGATAAAGAGTTTATTGCGCTAACATCCCATCAACTTAACACCCCCTTATCAATCATCAATGGCTTTGTTTCTCTCTTTCTCTCGGGCAAAGTCGGCAAAATCTCCCCAAAGCAGGAGAATTATATGCGAGAAATTGAGGCCGCTGTCTCTAAGATGATCAATCTTACCGGCAATATGCTTTCAATTTCCCGCATCGAACAAGAGAGTATCAAGCTCGAGAAGAATGATATCAGTGTGGCTGAACTGTTTAAGAATCTTGACCATATCTATGCTCATACTGCCGATAAGCGTGGCCTCAAACTTGCTTTTTCCGAAGTTGCCAGCAATGCCCTAGCCTACGCTGATGAAGACAAGCTCTTTCAGGCCCTATCAAACCTGATTGACAATGCCCTAAAATACACTCCCAAGGGCAGTGTTTCAGTCAGCTTTGAGAGCATTAAAGAAAATGCTGTTTTCAAGATTGCCGACACAGGCATTGGCATCTCAGATGAAGATAAGCCACACGTCGGCGATAAGTTTTACCGCTCACAAAGCGCCATTGATCTTGACAACCATGGCACCGGCCTGGGTGTGTTTATTGCCAAAACCATTACCGAAAGGCACGGCGGCGCCTTTGAGATAAAGAGTGTCGTCGGCAAGGGCACAACCTTCATCATTTCAATTCCGCTAAAGTAAAAAGTAAATAGAGAGAGAAAGATGAAAAAAATCCTTATCATCGATGACGAAGAACCCATCCTCAAGATGTACTCCGCCACCCTCACCGATAAATATCAGGTTGTGACGGCCAAAGACGGCGAGAGCGGCATCGAGACAGCCAGGAAAGAAAAACCCGACCTTATCTATCTCGACATTATTATGCCTCATCTTAATGGTCTCGATGTTTTAAAAAAGCTTAAGGAAAACAAGGAAACACAAAATATCCCCGTTATTCTGCTCACAAATTTACCCAAAGAGGCTTCGGCCGACAAAGCGACTTCTCTGGGTGCTAGGGATTACTTTGTTAAAGTGGACAATACCCCGGAAAGGATTGCTGAAAAGACCAACCAGATCTTCTCTCAAACGACCCGGCCAGCCTAATCCCAAGAGAAATATGTTCCTTGTGCCTAATTGGAACATATTTTTTATTATTTTCAATACTACTCTCGCGTCTAAGGTCCTCAATCCCAGACTCCATTGACAAGGGCTGAGCCTCGCTGTAATCTCGATTGTGATTTGCACAAAGATCGATGGCGATATTATCGCCGGAGATACCGGAGGGAACAGTCTATTATTAGTCTTGGAGAAGTATGAGCTACAGCAAATCTCGACTGGCCCTCTCCCTCCTTCTTTTGATTACGATGATTCTTGGCGCCCTGCCTCTGGCGGCCCAAGCAGAGGAAGAGATGCCTCGACGCAAGATAGTAGTCTTTCGGGAAAACTCACTCGACGAAAAAGCTCAGGATGAAATCCTGAGTCAGGCCGGAGCCCGAAAGATCAGGAATATGAGGCACCGCCGCAGCAAAACGGTCTATGCCAATCGTCACACCGAGCGCCAACTGGCCCAAAAACCGGAGGTGCTGCGCCTGGATGACGATATTGTCATCAAGACATTCGAAACTGATAATGCCGAAAGTCTCCGCCATCGGCGCTGGCCTTGGCCGTCACCCTATCCTCAACCCAATCCGACTCCAGAGCCGACACCAGAGCCCCAACCAACCCCGACACCCCAGCCCGGCAATGAGAATGTCCCCTGGGGTGTGAGCAAAATTGGCGCTAACTCCGCCTGGAACACCACCTCGGGCGAATCGGTCAGAGTCGCCGTGATTGATACCGGTATTGACCTGCGCCACCCCGACCTGAGTGCCAACATCAAGGGCGGCTACAACGCTCTAAGCCCGGGGCAGCAACGGTTCCGGCAATCTTTCCGATTTAATTGACAGCATTGACTGGGCCGTCGCCAACAGGATGCAGGTTATTAACTTGAGCTTGGGCTCGCCCACACCGGTCCAGTCCTTCCGCGATGCCATCATCAGAGCCAATAACGCCGGCGCCACTGTTGTCGCCGCGCTGGTTATCTCCCGCCCCGTTGGCGGCAGTGACGATAACGGCAATGGCCGCTGGGATGCCGCCGAGGTCAAAAATAAACTGAAATCCTCAGCTAGTGACCTGGGACAACCCGGCCCGGATGCTAACTTTGGCGCCGGTCTCGTCAACGCCGCCCGCGCCGTACAATAGTAAACATCAAATAACACAAAAATAAGTGCTTGGAGAAACTATTCAAGAAACGGCAAGTATACTATCAGAAAAAGCTTTAATATTGCTTGAGAATATTCTCAATGTCTTTCTTGAGAATAGGCAAATCCTTTGTGATCGTTTCCCAGGCAAGGCTTGGTTTGATATCTAAATAACCATGAGCAACCTGGTTCTTAAAACCAACGGCTTTATGCCAAGGCAAGTCACGATATTTTTCCTTGAGTTCTTCACTTAAGGAATTAACTTCTTCGCCGATTTTTATTACTCTCATCATGATAGCGTCAAATTCTCGATCGCGCTCGGCAAATTTAGTACAGTCTAAACTCTTTGAGTATTCCTCAATTTTGGCTAAATCATCTCTGATATGAAGCAAGTGTAATTTATCTCTATTCATGTTCGTAAATTTTCTTGCCTTCGGCAATTATTTCATCTCTGATATATTTATCGAGTGAATCCTTAGGAACTAAGTCGACTTCACAGCCCAGTTTTTCTTTTAAGCGCTGTTGGATATCAAAAAGCTTGAAGTACCCCATGGCTTTGCGCTGCTCAAAAAAGAGGTCGACATCACTATCAGATTTGGTATTGCCATGCAAAAAAGAACCGAAAAGACTAACGCTCTGGATATAGTCCTTATCCGGATCTGTCTCAATTGCTTGTTTAACTTTTGAAATAATTTCTTCTTGGCTCATAATTTTACATTTACATGAAATTAAGGCGCGGTGGAGCAACGTGGGATGGTACCGCGTATGGGAGTCGAACCCATGATTTCCGCCGTGAGAGGGCGGCGTCCTGGACCACTAGACGAACGCGGCATATTAATACAAAGATTATGATAGCAAAAAATCCCAATTTAGACAACCCACCTACTCGATACACACTTGCATAATACAACCTACAGCAAACCGATAATTACCTCGGTAAAGTTCTCGGCCGCCTCCGGCCCGTTGGCCGTCACGATTAAACCGTCAACGGTCACCGGATTGCCGGTATAGGTCGCGCCGGCTCGCTCAACATCATTCTTTGCCCCCGGCCAGGCTGTCACCCGCTTGCTCTCAAGCAAGCCGGCCCGGGCCAGAATAACCGGCGCCCAGCAGATGGCGCAAACAAGCTTTCCGGCGGCTAGAAAATCCCGCGCCAGCCCTAGAGCTTGTTCGTTCGTAAAATACGATTCAACTCCGACGCCGCCCACATAGAGAATCGCGTCATAATCACCCACATTAACCTCGTCAAAAGTTGTATCTGTTGTCACCTGTGTCCCCTTGATGCCGAGACAATTCCCCGGCACGGCCGCCGCGATCCTAATGCCGATGCCATGTTCAGCTAAAATTGACCGGGGCACACTAAATTCCGTGTCCTGAAAGTCCTGGTTGGCGATAACCATAAGTACCGTTTTGTCCATCTTGCCTCCTTTGTTGACTATCAATATAGTAGCAGCATTGGCACCCCCTGTCAGCTCGAGATAATATCCATATTTCCACCCTGACCCTCATTGACCCTCATTGATCTTGTCTGATCGGGCGAAAAATGATACTATTAATGATACTATTATAGTCGCATCAAGTCACCCCGCCCCAATTATTGCCAGGTCGTCTAGTGGCAGGACAACGGACTCTGGATCCGTTTACGAAGGTTCGAATCCTTCCCTGGCAGCCAAGTTAAAGAATGGGCCGCAGTCGGTCTTTTTTTGTTGGCCGAAAAAGAAAAATCGTCCGCCATATTATCGATTCAATTAGTAAAAACGGGTCTAGATTCTTCTGGCCGAATAGTTCTCTCCTGCACCCGCCCTTTTTGAAAGCAAATTCGATCTGGCTTGCGCCTGCATTAATCACCTCGCCCCGGCCGCCCTTCCAAGCCGACTTCTTTCTGCCAAACTTAAATTAAGTACAAGAAAGAAGGAGGTGAGATAAATGTCAAACGTATTAAAAAAGATGTCAATTGTTGCCTTGGGGTTGGTGGTGAGTGTCGCACTTTTGGGCGTCAGCGAGGCCGAAGCCAGCTATTCCAAGTCCAAGGACCACCGTGATTACAAGAAGGTTTCTTACGCCCCTAAATACAAGAAACACGATTACGACAAGAAATACCGTAAAGATTACGATTATAAAAAGTACGATCACAGCAAAAAGTATGCCAAAGATTTCGATTACGATAAGAAGTATCGCAAAGACCATGACAAGGATTACAAACACGGCAAAGATTACGAGTACGGCCACAACCGCCTGGATTTAGATTACCGCAAGCGAGTTGATATCGATAATCGCATTGATATAGATAACGATGTCGATATTCGCGCCAACACCGGCAAGAACAGGGTTCACGGCAATACCATTGCCGGCGACCTGATAACCGGAGATGTCTCCGTTCGCGTCTGGTAAGACTAAAAGGCCGGCTAAATCACCTCGGGGGCAAACAAAACCCCCTGAGGTGATGCCGGATAAAATCATAGCTTGAGGAGATAAGATGAATATTAAAAAATTAATTGCTCGAGCCAGCGTCGTAGTGTTGACTCTCGCCCTTCTTGGCGCAATCAACCCGGCTGATGCCAAGGCTCAATATGAAGATAATCTTTTAGAGAGGGGGCAATTTGATAATGGTGACTTTTTCGGTCGGACCGCAACTCAAGGAACACTCCGCTTTAATTGGCAAAGCGAGGGTCGTGAACCCGACATTATCCTGCTGGGCGATACTATCAGCGATAGCCGGCTCCAACAGATGAACCGCGACAGAATGTTTGACCGCTTCCATATTCCGGGAACAGACCAATTGGCAGTGCGCCGGCTGATCATTGTAAATGCGGATCGCACCAGTGATCATATGCTTATTCGCCAGCGCCAGGATGGATTCCGGGGCGGCGTTACGGTCGTTGCCAGAGTTGGCGACAACTTCTATCGCCGGCTTGGCACTCGAATCCTCCGCGATCAGGATTTTCAGATCCGCCTTGATGCCAGAAACGACACTATTGCCTTTGAAAACATCGCCGGCAACTTTGTAACTGCTTTGGCCGACATCACCATCCGACGCTAACCGCCCCCCACAAACGGGGCCTTAAAACCCCGTTTGTCCGATTAGAACAAGTTTTCCTGTCGCTTTCTATTTACCGCTGGCACAAATGATTCTTATTCAAGAATTATCCATCCCCCTAATAGTCTTTTTTCAGCAGTATTCCCCGCTCCCCCAGAGAGGATTATGCGCCCGGCTCTGCTTGCGGATACACAACCCTAAGAAAGCGTTCAGAATTAAAAGTGAGGTTAGAGAAGTAAAGGAGGTGAAGGATTAAAGATGAAAAAAGTTTTCACATTAGGTGCGTTTTGCCTGACGGCAATGGCGATAGCGGTGTTTTCTGCCTTATTAGGCACACCGGAGCAAAACTTTACCGCAGTACCAAGCGCCCTGGCCTGGTCGGGCAGCTCATACTATAGCCAACCAACCGCCTTTCAATTTCAATACCAGCAGCAGCGAGGGGGACGTCAAACCCAATTCCAGCGGCAGTCTGTTCGACCTTTCTCGCCCTTCTTTTATTCCGGCTACAGTCAAAGCTATAACCCGTATTATTTCAATCCCTATTATCAGCCATACTCCAGCTACTATCGGCCATTTGCTAGTCAGTCTTTCTTCTCCCCGCGAATACGCCCGCTCACATCAACAGTGCCCGTCAGAACAACAACTCCGATTGTTACCAGTACCGTAAACAACAACATCGTTAACACCATCAGTGTCAACACCGGCAACAACGATGTCTCGCGCAACTTCCTTGTCGGTGATGTGGCTACCGGCGATATCGTTGTCAGGACACGCAACTAAGATTACCGATCGAACAAGAACAAACCGCCGCCAGCGATGGGGCGGTTTGTTGCTTTTATCTGGTTGGCGGTTTCTGCAAGCACCTCTTTTTGGTCGGTCTGGCCAATGATCCCGATTCGGGAGTTTGCCATAATTAAATCAGACTAAGGCAAAGGAGGTGATAAAGATCAACAAATTAACTAAAAAAATCTTCGCGATTGTCTTTCTGCTCCTCTATTTTAGTGTTCCGGCGACAGAATATATTATGCGCTTTGGCTTAAAGCAAGCCCTAAGCACCAAGGCCGAAGACAGCGTGCACTATCGCCGCTATGAAAGTAAGAATGAGTATAATCAAGCAAATTATTACAAGAAGCGTTCGGCAAGTTCGGGCAGTATCAGCTCCCTTCGCTCCAGTACACCCGTAGGCAAAATCTACACCGACAGGAACCTTTTTGAGCAAGCCGGCTTGCTCAAACGAAACATCCGGTTGCGGCGAAGTTTTCCAACCGAAATATACGCCCGTAAAGTTGTTGTTGTGAATCGCGCCCAACCCCAAGACTATCTCGTCATTTAAAACAAACGCTTAGCCAGGCCCTACTTAAGTCAGGTTCAGGTCAGGGTCCCCGAAACTCTCTACGACTACCTTGAACAGACCCTCCAATCAAACAAGGGCCTGGAGATAACCATAAACCCGCTAGCCAAGAGTATTCTTGTGGCGAATGGCGATAGCAGTATGGCCGGTGAAGCGGAAATTAACCTGAAGTAACCAAAAAACCACCAGTCCCTAAATTATGGACACGCTACGGTTGCTGGTGGTTTTTCTTGTTCTTTAATGGCGGTTATTTGAATAAATTCAAGGCTCGAAGAACCCAGATTAAGATCACAGCGCCGATTACACCCCAAACCACGCCCCAAATACTGAAATCTCCCGCCGCTTGAGCTGAGCCGATACCCAAAATTAAACCAAAAATTAACTGGGCCAAGAGCGCTCCGACAACGCCAACGATAACATTGGCTAATAGTCCCTGCTGTTCATCTGTTTTCATCATAATACTGGCCAACCAACCGACAAGCGCGCCAACGATGATCACAATGATCCAACTCATAACTCTCCTTTAGCATAATTACTGGCAAGCATCTTATCATACATCATCCAGCAAGAGTGTCAAAGTAGAGATTATGGAACCTGGAAATGATCTTGGGCCAAGTGAAAACTTGAACCCTTGCTAACCCCCTCCGCGAGAGTTCTCTCGCTTTTGCCTGATTGTCAAGTATCTCGCCTATTGCTTTAGCCAGGGCCTCCGGCTGCCGCGGCGGCACCAGAACGCCATTTTTATTGTTCTCAATGATATCGGGAATACCGCCAACATTGGCGGCAACGATCGGCACACCGGCGGCCATCGCCTCCAGAAGTACAATGCCAAAAGCTTCGGCAACCGAGGGCAAAACAAACACATCCCACTTTTTCAGAAATTTTTCCGGCTCCTCCCGCCTCCCCAACAAAGTAATTCCTTTCTTATTTTTGATATTTGATATTTGATATTTGATATTGTCCTCCTGATCTCCTCCGCCGACAATCTCTAATCTCGACTCCGGATATTTTTGCGACAATAAATCAAAGGCCTTGATCAAGTAGCAGTGGCCCTTTTGGGTGTTGAGATTGCCGATCGTGCCGATAACCGGCGCTTTAGCGAATGAATGGAGATTGGGCGGCTTAATTCTCTCCGCCTCGATTGCGTTGGGAATAACAGTCAGACGACCCGGCGGAGCCAAATTGTTTTTCAGTAAAAAATTAGCCACCGATGTGGAAACAGCTACTATCCAATCCGTTTTATGATTGAGTACTCCCAACAGCCAAAGTTGAACTTTCTCGTTTAAAGAATTTTTAAGATGAAAATCGGCATCAAAGCGATGCTCGGTGTAGATATACTTAACCAAGGTCAGGCGCCGCCAGCGGGCCGCCAGGCCGGCCCGTGAACCATGGCTGTGAACAATCATCGAACCGAACGGATCACCTTTAACCCTGATTTGCTGCAATATCCGATTAAATTGCCAGAGCGACCAGAGATCAAACTTGGAACGAAAAGGGAGGTTAATTACTTCAACCGCCGCTATCTTTTTGGCCTCCCTGGCCAGATAGCCCGACGGGCAAATTAAAAAACACTCAAAACGCTGTTTGTCGAGATGCTTTAGGAGACCCAAAACATGACTGGGACCGCCGCCCGGGGCTGAGTCAGCGATCACCTGGACAACCTTAATTTTTCGCCCTTGATTGGAGTGCATAAAAACATTTGCCTCAACTATCCTTGCAGTTTTTCCAACGCCGCGTCGATCCGTCTAAGTGATTCAACTCGATCTAGTGCCACCAATAGTTCCGCCGGCGAGGGCGACTTTTCCCGGCCCGATAAGGCAACACGCACCGGCCAAAAAACATCGCCGCTAGAGAGATTGTGATCGTTTACCACCTCGACGAGGACGTTTTGCAGCTCCTCCGCGCTCCAGATATTGGCTCCCGCCAATTTTTGACGGGCGAGCCGCAAACCCTTGAGAGTTTTGGGCTTATCCGATTTCTTAAAAACGAGCAAGGCGGCCTTATACACTGGTTTCTGCCGCAGACCTTCAATTGCCTCTTTGATTTCGGCCAATGTCGCATATCCGCCTCGCTGGGCCAGGGTAATCTCCCCCGCCAGCGGCTCTCTCGGGCCAAACTCGGCCAATTCCTGCTTTAGTTTGCCGGGATCCCGTTTTTGGATGTAGCGGGCATTTATGCTGTTTAATTTATCAATGTTAAAAACAGCCGGCGCCCGGTTCACCTGTTCGAGCCGGAAATCCCGAATGAGTTGAGCCAAGCTGAACTCCTCCCGCTCATCCTTGGGACTCCAGCCCAAAAGGGCGATAAAGTTAATGATGGCGTGAGGCAGATACCCCCGGTTTTTATAATCCAGCACCGCCGTGGCGCCGTGGCGCTTGGAGAGCTTGCTCCGGTCCGGACCCAAAATCATTGGCAGATGAGCAAATTGCGGCACCGCCCAACCGAATGCTTGATACAAAGTAAGGTGTTTGGGCGTCGAGGAGAGCCACTCCTCCGCCCGGATGACGTGGCTGATCTCCATTTCGTGATCATCGACCACCGCCGCCAGATGGTATGTCGGCCAGCCGTCGGATTTGAGCAAAACCGGATCATCCTGAAGATCTGCCCTAAACTCGACATTACCCCGAATCAAATCAACAACAACAATGCTCCCCGTCTCCGGCATCTTCAACCTAACCACCGCCCCCTCCTTTAATAGTTCTTCTAACCCCCTCTCAACCCCCCCCTTAGAAAGGGGGGGTGTAGGGGGGGTATGATTTTGACATTTGACGTTCCTACAATGTCTATCATACTGTGGCGGCAATTTCTTTGCCTCCTGCTCCCGCCGCAACTCCTCGAGCCGCTCCTTTGAACAGGTACAAAGATAAGCCGCCCCCTTTGACACCAATTCCAGGGCATATTTTTTATAGATCTCCTGCCTATCAGATTGGATAACGATACTGTGGTAGTTATCCGGAAAGAGCCCCAGCCATTCAAGCGACTCGATGATGCGGATTGTTGCTCCCTCCACCAGCCTCTCCCGATCGGTGTCCTCAATCCGCAGCAGAAACTCGCCGCCGTGATGCTTGGCAAAGAGATAAGAAAAGAGAGCGGTGCGAGCACCGCCGATGTGAAGTTCCCCCGTTGGGCTCGGCGCAAATCGTGTTCGTATCATAGCTTTACAATAGCAAAACATTCTTCCCCTGTCTCCCCCTTATTTTGTTGAGTCCCCGGTATATTAGACAGTAGAATTATGTATACATTGACTTCCGATCGGAAGTCAATGTATACGCTATTTACGATTAATGTTCATGAGACTGCGTTTTTTATGTGTTCAAGTTGCGGCCCATTTGCATCGTAATGGATGCCAATAACATCAATGCGAACCGGATGGTTGGGATAACGCTGTTCGATAGCTCGGCCAAGTAGCTTTAATTTTCGCTGTTTTTTAAATCGCACCAGCTCCTGGGCCAAGCCAAAGCCGCTCCCCCGAACCGTTTTAACCTCAACAACAACAATCGACCTGCCGTCCCGGACCAAGATATCAATCTCACCAAAGGACAGGGTCACATTCCGCCCCAGAATTTTATAGCCGAGACTGACAAGGTGCCTCTCTGCCTCATCCTCGCCCTCACTCCCCGTCCGCTTGTTTTCCTGCCGGTTAAATTTCATCTTGTTTTCCTTTTTTCCTGTCACCATTATACACCCCTTGGGATACGATCGCCGATCTTGTGCATACAAAAAATACCCGGATTAGAGTTCACGGGCATTTTTGCTCGCTTATACGCTTGCTCGCTTGCAAGCTATTTTTTAATCCGGTCACCGGCGGCCATTTTGGCTTTTCGCTCCAACTCCGCCTGCTCGGCCTGCTTCTTGGCTTCGGCTTTAGCCGCTTCCTCGGCTTTCTCGGCGGCAATCTTAGCCAGCTCCTCCTCGGCTTCCTTCTCCTCCCAAACTTTGTGAGTACGATTTAGCTCCTTAAGACGAGCGTTTTTGCCGGTGAGCTCTCGCATAAAGTAAAGCTTGCTTCGGCGCACCTTGGACTGCTTAATGCGCTCAACCTTGACAATCTTGGGCGAGTGGATCGGAAAAACCCTCTCGACCCCCACCCCGAAGGACTCTTTGCGAACGGTAAAAGCGCCATCGAGCCCATAACCGTGCTTAACGGCGATCACCAGACCCTCAAAGACCTGAACGCGCTCCTTGCCCGCCTCACGTACCAGAGTGTGAACGCGAACCGTATCGCCGGACTGAACCTTGGGCGGATTCTTTTTGATATATTTTTCGAGTAACTTTTCCATAAGTACCTAAATCCGATGCGGATATTGCGAATTATTATGCGAATGATACTAATTTTTTATTCGCGTCATTTACATGCATTCGTCCGACCTTGGCTCAGCCGAAGGCCGAGACGGGTAAATTAGCATCGCTAATTATTGCTGGGTACGATGTGAACGAACATTCGCTTGTCTTTATTGCCGTTAAAGGCAGTGACGCGCTTCTCCTGAAACTTGACACTGCCGGTTGCCAGGGCATAGAGAGTGTCATCCTTCCCCTGGCCCACATTCAAACCGGGGTGAAATTTGGTCCCGCGCTGACGGACAATAATACCGCCGGCATTGATAAACTGGCCGCCAAAAACCTTAACGCCAAGTCGTTTGGCGGCTGAATCCCGACCCAATCTTGTACTACCGGCTGCTTTCTTATGAGCCACGATAACTCCCTTGGAGTAAAATCACGAATCTCAAATGTCAAATTCCAAATAAGATCCAAGCTCCAAAATATCAATTTCTGAATATTTGATTATTGGCTATTGGAATTTATTTGTGATTTGGTATTTGGTTCTTGGAAATTGAGAAAGACTATTTCCCTCTTCACCACCTGATAGTCTCTGCCGTACACAAGCGGTGAACGTAGTTCAGTATAGCCCAATTTCCTGATTTCGTCAACAGACTCGGCATAAAGGCTAAATCGACCCCGATCGACACTCTCAACGAGAGGAAAAACAAGGCAGAGTGTGAAAGTGTGAAAGTGTGAAAGTGCTAAGTTTTTTAAGAAGTCTAAATATAACTTTTTGATCTTAGTGTACTCACCCCTTACAGCATTGAAACTCGGTTTCATCTTCTTGGGTTGACCAAGGTAGGGCTCTGTAACGACCACAAAGTGATCGTAATTTTCAAATAGAGGGGGGAAATCTAATTCTGTCGCATCAGCTTGAAATATTTTGACATTTGAATTTTGGATTTCGGATTTGTTTAGGATTTCGGATTTAGAATTTCGGATTTGCTCGAGCAGCCAATCAACATTGGCTTTTGAATCAGCCACTGCCTTCTCGCTTATGTCTGACCCGATCATATCGCATCCCAGCATCAAGGCTTCCATTAAGATATTTCCCGAACCGCAAAAGGGATCAACCACGACGCAAGCCGAAGGCTGAAGGCTGAAGGCAGTTCCGATCCGGCCTCCGACCTTCGGCCTTCGGCCTTCGACTTTTCTGCTTCCGGCCTTAGGCCTTTGGCTTAAAGCTAAATTGATCATCATCCTCGCCAACTTGGGTGGCGTCATGCCGGAATACTTGTCCCCGGCCGGCTTTTGGTAATCTCGCCGCGCCCACTCCTCCGGATTTGACAGACCAATCAAAATACCGATTCCTTGATCGAATAAACCAACCTCAACCCCTCGGCCGGCAAGGTCACCTTAGAGTGATTGGATGGTTGAGAGTTCCCGGCCTTCTCCAATTGGCACAAAGCGGAGAGTTAAATCACCTCTCAAGGCACGCTTTACCTCTAATCCCAAGGTATTAATCTTTTCCTTGGATAAGGTTTTAGAATAATCGGAAATTCCGAAGTTAATCTTACCCGTCACACCCCGTTTCTTCCGCCGTATCAACTCGGCAGTTAACCCTGCAATCAACTTGGAACAATATTCTCTGTCCGTTGTCCGTTGTTCGTATTGTTCGTTGTCCATTTTTGATTGGGTTGCCCTGAATATCTTTGTCGTCCCCCCCAATATCCCGCTTAACTTCGCCACCTCTGCCTCGTCCCTGTCAAGATTGGCAAAGGCGATATTATCGGTTACATTTAAATCACCAAAACCAAAATTAAGGCGGCGCAAAACCGCCCTCAGCTCCTCCCGGGCAATCTCCCGCTCCCGCCCCAAAACAAAAAAATATTTGTTGTCTGGTTTCAGCATTAGTTTAGAAAAAACAGGCTCGGCAGCACTCAGCCACCGAGCCCTGAGCAAAACCTATCATGGCCTGGTCTCGATGTGAGGGGCAGGCTGCCCCGCCGGAACATTATGGTTGCGACGGGTTGGATGGTAGAGCGGGTGTTGTCCCGGACCTCCCCACAAGTCTTCCTCGTCTTCTCCCTCCCAGCCATAAGAGGGGTCTCGCCGCACCAGTGCCGGCGGAGTTGACGGTGCCAGGGCGGCAGATACTACTCTTTTCTGCTCAGTCATAGCTCATCTCCCATACTGTCAATTCTGCCATATTCCGAGTAATTATTCAATCCCAATGACTGATAACGAAAAAAAAGAAAATGAGGATAAATTTGTTCATCTCCATGTGCACAGCCATTTTTCGATGCTGGACGGTATGGGGAAGATTCCCGATCTGGTCAAAAAGGCCAAGGCGGACGGACAGACGGCGCTGGCTCTCACCGATCATGGCGTGATGCACGGGGCGATTGAGTTTTACGAACAGTGCGAGAAACAGGGTGTCAAGCCCTTGATCGGTGTGGAAACGTACATTGCGCCGCGGACACTCAAGGACAAAACACCGCGGATTGATGCTAACCCTTACCACCTCGTTCTCATCGCTAAAAACGATGAGGGCTACAGAAACCTTTTAAAATTAACGACAATTGCTCATCTTGAGGGTTATTACTATAAGCCGCGGGTTGACAAAGCAACGCTCAAGAAGCACTCCGCCGGTCTCATCGGTCTCTCGGCCTGCCTTCATGGCGAAATTCCCTACAAGGCGCGCGAAAGCCTGGAGAAGGGTCGGGAAGCGCTCAAAGAGTATCTCGATGTCTTTGCGCCGGGTGATTTCTATCTTGAGGTCCAAAAACACCCCTCGATCCCGGAACAAGATCCGACCAACGAGCTCATCTTTAAGCTGGCCGAGGAATTCAAATTAAAGGTCGTCGCCACCTGCGACACTCACTACGTCAATCCCGATGACGCCATCGCCCAAGACGCTCTTGTCTGTCTCCAAACCGGCCGGACGATGAATGATACGAATCGTCTCTCGATGAAGGATGATGACTACTCCCTAAAAACCGCCGAACAGATGATGGCCGCTTTTTCTGACCATCCCGAGACCATCACCAACACCCTGGAGATCGCCGAAAAATGTAATCTTAAAATGGAACTGGGAAGGTTTAAGTTTCCCCAATTTCCCCTGCCCCAAGGCGAAACCTACGAGACCTATCTCCGCAAACTCATTGGGGAAAGACTGCCCCAAAGAGTTAGGGAGATTACGCCGCAAATGAAGGAGAGACTGGAGTACGAGCTTGATGTTATTAAGCAAAAAGGATATCTCGGTTATTTTCTTATTGTCCAGGACTTCTTTAACTGGGCCAAGGAAAACGGCATCCCCACCAACACCAGAGGGTCGGCCGCCGGCTGTTTTGTCTCCTATGCTCTCGGCATCACACCCAAGCAGCTAAACCCGCTTGACTACAACCTCCCCTTTGAGCGGTTCTTAAACCCCTTCCGCCCCTCCGCGCCGGATATTGATGCCGACATTGCCGACTCCGGCCGTGATGCCATTATTCAATACGTTGCTGACAAATACGGCAAAGATCACGTCGCCCAGATCATCACCTTTGGCACGATGGCCGCCCGTATGGCGGTGCGCGATGTCGGCCGGGTTCTGGGTATGACCTATGCCGAGGTTGATGCTATCGCCAAGCTGATTCCCTTTGGTCAGAACCTGAAGGAGGCTCTGAGGAACATTGCCGAACTGCGGGATCTCTATGCCGCCAACGCCCAGGTTAAGGAGTGTATTGACATCGCCAAAAAGCTGGAGGGTGTCGTCCGCCACGCCTCGGTTCACGCCGCCGGCGTTGTCATTGCGCCGGAGGAGATTACCAACTTCACTCCCGTCATGATGGATACCAAAAACGAGCGGCTGATCACGCAGTACGAAATGCATGCCGTCGGCGAGGATGGTGTCGGACTAATCAAGATGGACTTTTTGGGCCTGGCCAACCTCTCGATTATCAAAAATGCTTTGCGCATTATCAGAAAGACCCATGATCTTGATATCAAACTGGACGAGATCCCTCTTGATGACAAAAAGGCCTTTGAGCTTCTGTCGCGCGGCGAAACAATCGGCATCTTCCAGCTGGAAAGCGAGGGTATGCGCAAACATATTAAGGAACTTCGTCCGACAACCATTCACGATATTATGGCGATGGTGGCGCTCTACCGGCCCGGGCCAATGGCCTTCATCCCCGAATACGTTGCCAGAAAACACAATCCTTCTCGCATCACCTATGCCGATCCGCGGATGGAGAAGATCCTCGATAAATCGCTCGGCCTCATCGTCTATCAAGATGATGTTTTAATGATCGCCATCGAGCTGGCCGGCTACAACTGGCAGGAGGTTGACAAGTTCCGCAAAGCAATCGGTAAAAAAATTGTCTCCGAGATGGCCGCCCAGAAAGAGAAGTTCTTTAAACAGATCATCGAGCGCGGAATGGAGAAACACGTTGCCACTGAACTCTGGCAACAAATCGAGACCTTTGCCGGCTACGGTTTTAACAAGGCCCACGCCGCCAGCTACGGCATTGTGGCTTATCAAACCGCTTATCTCAAGTCGAATTACCCGCCGGAGTATATGTCCGCGCTTATGACCTCAAACAAGGACGATCTGGACAAGCTGGCGATGGAGATCGAAGAGTGCAAGCGCATGGGTATTCAAGTCTTGCCCCCCTCGGTCAATGAGTCGTTCGTCGACTTTGGTGTTGTCAAAGACACGAGTAATGTCCGGTTTGGCCTCTCCGCCATCAAAAATGTCGGCCTGGCCGTGGCCGAGGAAATCGTCGAGGAGCGAAAGCGGGAGGGAATCTATCCCGACCTCAAAAATTTTATTACCCGTCTGGGCCCCAAGGTTATCAATAAAAAATCGCTCGAGTCCCTGGTGATGGCCGGCGCGCTGGATGATCTCGGCGAGCGGGCCGAACTTCTCTATAATATGGATAAGATTCTCTCCTTTGCCGGCACCTTTCAGAAAAATAAGGTGGCCGGCCAGAGCTCTCTTTTCGGCGAAGGAGACGAGATCGAGATCAGCAATATCGATCTGGAGCCGACTAAGCCGGCCGATCGCAAGCAGCGTCTCTCCTGGGAACGCGAGCTTCTGGGAATGTATGTTTCCGAGCATCCCCTCTCCGGTGTCGGCCACCTCCTTGAACCAAACCGGAACAAATCCTTAAATGAAATCCGAGAGGAGATTGAGGGTGAGTTTGTCCGCGTTTCCGGCATCATTACCACCATTCAAAAGATAATGACGCGCTCAAACCAGAATATGATCTTCGCCCGAATGGAGGATCTCTCCGGCAATGTTGAGGTTCTTGCTTTTCCCAAGGTGCTTGAAGCAAATCCGGAGCCGTGGCAAACCGACAAAATTATCGCTGTTGACGGATACGTCTCATTTAAGGACGGCGCTCCCAAAATCCTCGCCGAAACGATCCGGGAGCTCTCTGAGGGCAAGTCAATACCGGCCTTCGAGCCGCGAAGCAAAAAGGCTAGAGCTTTTAGCAATAGGCCGAAGGCCGAAGGCCGAAGGCAAGAGAGAAAACAAGAATCTCGGACTTTTGGACCTTCGGCCTCAAGTCCGGAGCCTTCAGCAGAAAATCCCCAACTACTAACTGTTAACCGCCAACCGCTAACCATTATTTTGCCTGCCGGTTGCGATAAGTCGATCTTAGCTGATATCAAGGATGTCATCACCAAGCACCCGGGCGAGGCCGGCATTATTCTTAAAATTCCCAATAACGATTCGAGTTACAAAGAAATTAAGATCAAACAAAAAACCCACCCGACTCCGGTGGTCCTAAAGCAACTCAAAGAACTTGTCGGCACAGAGAATGTGGTCTAAGAGCCTGCAAAAACGGGATTACTTGATCCCCGCAATAACCTGCTGGACTTCGTAGGGATTGGGGATGTTTTTGACGATAATCTCACTCCCTTGAGCAGCGCCGGAGGTGCGAATAATGAGATCGCCGAATTTAAGCATGGTACGAAAAACGCCGGAGGTGTGAGAAGAAACATCCTGGATGTTGGCCAGCTCGGTTTCGGTGATGCGCCGCACCCAAAAACCGGTTTGACCGATATTGATCACCCGCTGGTTGGTAATCAAAAGAGTGCTTTGTGAATAGACAAAGTAAGACCTCCCCAGAAAACTTAAACCCACAACAAACAAAATAAAGGCAAATAAACCAGAGTACTCATTCGACCAGGAAAAGATTAAGGCGGCGGCCAGAAGCCAGAGAACAATCGCCTTGAGTCCCGGCAAAAAGAGAACGTAGGGGTGATTCTTAATCACCGCCACTACCCCCTCTCTCGCTCTCTGTCCGTTAAATGAATATTCTTTCTCCATATTTTGACCCCCAAGCCTTACTTTCAACTTTCGACTTTTTTGCTATTTTTTACACCAATCGCCGCCCTCCGCGCCCTGTATCTGAAGTCTCTTATTGGCCAGATAATTTAAGAATTTGGCCAGCACCACCACCAGCACCACCAGAACAAAAGCGGCAAAAACCTTGTCCATTGTCTTGAAGAAAATAGCCATATAACCGAAGGCGACGGCGATCATATAAAGCGAAAGGATGGCCTGGCGCGGCGTGAAACCGGCCCGCAGAAAACGATGATGGAGATGGGTTTTATCCGGCGTGGTAAAGGGGTTTTGCCTCCGAATGATTCGCGCTCCGGCCACCAGAATGCCGTCGATAATCGGAAAGCCCATTACCAGAAAGGCGGTGGCCAATTTCCCCCCCGAGATTAAGGCCAGGGTTCCCAGCATATAACCCAGAAACATGCTGCCGGTATCACCCATAAAGATCTTAGCCGGGGGAAAGTTCCAGACCAGGAAGCCCGCCGTTGCTCCGGCCAGAATAATAGCCAACAGCGCCGTCCCCGGCTGATTAACCATAATGCTGACCGAGAGAAGAAAAACCGTGAAGGCGGCAATAATAGAGATCCCTCCCGCCAAGCCGTCGACACCGTCAATAAAGTTCATCACATTCATCATTCCAACCAACCAGACTAGCGTTAACAGATCAGACCAGAGAGAAAAGTGGTAGGTTGTACCTCCAACTGTCATAATTGGAAGATAAACTGAATTAAGATTAATCACTCCCCCAAAGGGGTTGGAAAGGAAATCGATACCGACACCCCCTCCAATCACGGCAACCACACTCAAGAACTGGAAGAGAAACTTTTGCCGCACTCCAAGACCCCGGACATCATCAACCAGCATCGCCACAACCAATATCAACCCGCCGACAGCTATGCCTCCCAGCCTATAGTCGATGCCCCAAATTTTTCCAGTAGCAAAGGCCCACTCCGGCACGACGTACAAAAAATAAACCAGGGCAACCAGAATAAACGTTGTAAATATTGCCAAACCGCCGATTCGGGGCACCGGCACTTTGTGCACATCGCGCGGCCGGGGCACCGAAACAATGCCAAAATAGCAACCGAGCCGCCGGGCAACTCCCGTCAGAAAGACCGATATCAGGAAAGAAAAGATAAAGGGCAGGATGTAAAACACAATTAAAAATCCGAATATCTAATCTCTAAACCCTAAACAAATTCAAATGACCAAAATCTCAAATTTCCAAAAAGACCTGTTGTTTGCATTTTGAGCATTCAATTATTGTTTCGACCTTCGGATTTAAGATTTCGGACTTTCTATGTTTTAGCTACAGCTAAAACATAGAGCGGTGGTCGGCACGCTCGTAATCATAGATCTCCTCCTGCGAGAACCAGTGCGAGATCTCATTTTTGGCCTCAGCGGCGTTTTCAGAAGCATGGATCAGGTTCTTCACCGCTCTTTTGCTTAAATTCGCGGCGGCAGGTGAATCAATAGAGTAATCACCTCTAATGGTACCAATATCTGCTTTATTGGGCAACGTTGAACCCACGATCTTGCGCACCATATCAACGGCATGAATCCCCTGGATCACCATTGCCACAACCGGCGCATCGGCAATATACTGCACCAGCCAGTCCCGCACCATTTTTCCCGCCTCTTTCTTGTCGCCGGTACCCATATACTCCTTGGGGTCTAAGCCGTACTCGGCAAAAACATTAAAACCCTTTTCACCCAAGCGCTCAATCCAACTCTCGTCTTTGGGATAGTGCAGATCGATGTGTTCGACTGAAGGTTTGACCATCTTTAGAGCGATAATCTTTAGTCCTCTCGACTCAAACCGCTTGACAATCTCGCCGACCAGCCCCCGCTCAACCCCATCGGGCTTGATCATAACAAATGTCCGTTCCAGGACAACGCTTGGAATTCGATCCTTAGACATAATGCTCTCCTAAATCAAATTATAGTGTAAATATCGGTTCTAGCTCGACTTGAGATAAAGACGGTCCAATATAGGCCAGGGCCATTCGGTCATCCCGCAAATACTTCTTGGCCGTATCCATTATATCACGTGAGGAGATTTTTTCGAAGAGACGAGCCAACTCCTCCGGCGTCACGACCTCTCGGGCAATCGTCTCGCCTGTAGCATAATGCATCGCCAGGTTTAGCGAATCTTCAAAGGAGATAAGCATTCGCCCTAGAGCGATTTCCTTGGCCTTTTTGAGTTCCGCCTCGCCAACTGACTCCTGTTTGATCTTGCGGTACTCAGCCAAGACGGCCTTAATAGTCTCGGCCACCTTATTGTGCGGGACGCCGATCTGGGTCTCAATCGTTCCCGTATCACTATAACCGTTCGCCGTTGTCCTGACCGCATAAGCCAAACCGCGCTTCTCCCTGATTTCGATAAACATACGCGAACTCATTGAGCCGCCCAGAATAACAGCCAAAAGTTTGAGCTTATAGAGATCGGGGTGGGCAAAGGGGGCGCCGTAAAAACCGAGGACGAGATGCGACTGCTCCGTTTTTTTTGTGATAATCTTCGAGGACTTCTTCTCTGCAAAGGTCAGTGGCGACAGATCGACTGATGTCTTGCCGGCAAAAGCAAAGTACTTGGTGATTAGCCTCATCAGATCAGCCGGAGTGCGAGAACCGAAGTTGCCGGCCAGAACCAGCGTCGTGTTAGGCCCGGTGTAATGCGATTGTCGATAGCTGACCAGATCGGCCCGGGTAACAGCCGAAATAGTTTCCTTGGTGCCAATAACATCGCGCCCGAGAGCATTGGCCCCAAAGAGGGCCTCCTCGAATTTATTACCGACAAGGTCCATGGGCGTATCCTCATACATATTCACCTCTTCGATGATGACGCCCTTTTCCCGCTCTAAATCCGATTCGTGATAGTTGGAATTGAGCAAGATGTCCGATAGAAAATCAAGTGCCGTCTCCAGATGCCTCGGGGCAACCTTGGTATAGTAGCCTGTGTACTCCTTGCCGGTAAAGGCGTTATGCTCCCCGCCGACAGACTCGATTGCTTCGGCCACCTCGATCGGTGTCGGCCGCCTCGAAGTTCCCTTGTAACTCATATGCTCAAGAATATGAGAGATTCCCGCCAGCTCATCCGATTCATAGCGGCTGCCCACCCCAAACATCACCATAGCCGAGAGGACATTAGTGGCTTGATTTGGAATAAGTATAACACGTAAACCGTTATCCAGTATCTCTTTTTCGACCATAAAGACGTTCCTTAAAGTAACATAGAATTGATGGTACCCTGGGGCCGATTCGAACGGCCAACCTCCGGCTCCGCAAGCCGATGCTCTATCCATTGAGCTACCAGGGCATTATGACAGGCAGGTCTATCCACTGAGCTATAGGGGCCTAGATATTAAAACTTAAACAGACGATTGACGATGTCGGATAAATCTTCGTTAATATCTTCGTTCTCGGGCAAATGCTTCTTGAGATACAGCCGGATCTGCTCCGGATCAATATTTTTCAGGGGCAGCACGACCTCGCCGGAAAATCGCCCCACCAGATCAAGCTTGGCTTTGGCAATCTCGCCGCGGATAATACCAAAAGACTTAAATTGGCCGTAGCGATAAACCCTGTCGCCAACCACCACTCCGTCGGGATAGACAGCCAGACGAAGCGGTTTAGGTTTAACTTTGGATATTATCATAAAAACGGCCCCGGCGGCAACCGCCACAATGGCACCGCTGGCCAATCCCTGCCAGTAAAGCAAACCGGCGATCGCCAATGCAACCGCGCCTACCGCAACAAACCAGCCTGCACCTTTAGTGTAATGAACATATTCGGGCGACTCCCAGGAAAAAACCGGCCGGCTGCCAATCGGCTTAGTCTTGTTTTTCTCCTTTGTCTCTGCCATCCTCCCTCCTTAATTTATCCAGATATTCTTTCAGCATATTTCTTAAGTCTGTTTACCCTTAGCTGATTTTAAATAATCCTCTCTGCGCAAAGCATCAAATTTATTAAGATAGGCCTCATAGAATATCAGCTCAATTGGTAATCTTCCTTTTGTCGCATTAACCCAACCTTTTTCGTGTTGTCTAAGTCTTGTTTTGAGGTTGGATGTTGAGCCAATATAAAATAGATTGTCTTTTCGAGAAAGCAGAACGTATGCATAGTAAAACGGTGGCGTCGCCATGTACCAGGTCAAAACCGAAGGTTTTGCCGCGGTACATGGCGGAGAGAGTGGGATTTGAACCCACGAGAGGATTGCTCCCCTACCTCGTTAGCAGTGAGGCGCTTTCGGCCACTCAGCCATCTCTCCTCATATACCAATATCTTGCAACTTGAAAGCCAAAACACGGCAAGATGTGCCCAGTTTTGTCACTCCCGACTATATTTCCAGCCGCAATTCTTTTTAATTCTAGCAAAAAACCGCTCCTTTGTATATAATCGGAGATATGAAAAACCATCCCAAACATCCTTCGGTCAAAACGAAAAGTTCTTTTGGCGGTGGCTTTAAACGTGTCCGCCTGGCGGCAAGGCAGACTAAAACATTGATATATCTTTTTTGTCTCTTTTTACTTTTAACTTTCAACTTTTTATTTGCTGCTCCTGCGTCTGCTATCTGTCCCGTCTGCACCGCCGCTGCTATCGGCGGAGTCGGGCTGTCGCGCTGGCTGGGCATTGATGATCTTGTCTCCGGGCTCTGGATAGGCGGCGCCCTCGCCTCCGTCACCGGCTGGACGATTAGCTGGCTCAACGCCAAAGAAATCAGATTTAAGGGCAGAAAAATTCTGGTTGCCTTGCTTTATTACGGCTTGGTTGTCATTCCTCTCTACTACTCCGACCTTGTTAATCACCCCGGCAACAAATATCTCGGCAACACTTATATTGGCATTGACAAACTGATTCTTGCCATCATCGTCGGTACAATCTCCTTTGTCTTTGCCGTCAAATGGTATGAAAAAATTAAAGCTAAAAATGGCGGCCGCGCCCGGTTCCCCTTCCAGAAGATTGTTATGCCGATTGGAACATTGTTAATCTTAAGCGTGATCGCGTATCTAATCACAAAATAATTTTCAATGATCAAATATCAATAATCAATTAAGTATCAAGTAACCAATTATCAATTGAGGAATTGAGACTTGAACATTAACTGAACATTGAATATTGAAACTTGGTACTTTAGGAATCCCATGATCGCCAACCCGGATGAACTACTTAAAAAAATAAACTTTAGCAAAGAGAATAAGCTTGATCTCTCGGCCGACGAAGACCTCTCCATTGCTATTATGAATCTTATCTCCATTGAGGAGCACTTCTTTTTTACCGCCAAGAAGACCGGTAAGGACAAATACTTCGACCTGTTGAAAGAGGTCCGCGAAATGCGCAAAGATCTCTTAAAACGGATTGTGAAGGATTATGATGGTGAGGTCTGGTGCATTTCCAAACATCTCTTAGCCGCTTCGATGAGACTAATGGAGGTCGGTACCAAAGAGCTTGGACGCGGCAAGAAAAAGGAAGCAGAAGATTTTTTTAATAAGGCTTATAACCTCTACTCGCTTTTCTGGGGCATCAACTTAAAAGCCGTCGATATCGATAAGATTAATAAGATCGATGACAAAAAAATTGACAAAGAGGACTCCACTAAATCCGGCGTCTTTGGCAAACTGAACTCTCTCGTCAAACGCGCCATCGATTGTTGTCTTGAGTAGCAAATCGTCCACACACTTCCCGCGTCTGTCATTCCTGTGGAAACAGAAATCTACTGATAGTCATTGCGAGGTTGCCAAGGAGTGGAAGCTTTAAGCTCAATATCATGATCCAAAGCCTTTTTGCGCGCTAACACAACAAAGGGAACGATCTCCCTTTTTTCATGTCCGGTTTTAGAAACAACAACTTTGTAAATGCCTCTAGCGACGAAGATGGAGAATTTTCCCATCTCATTGGTAATCGCTGTTTTAATTAATTTGCCATTTTTACTATTTATCACCCTAACCAGGGCCAAAGCAATGGGATTATTGCCGTTTTCCTCTACAACCCTACCCCAAGGTGAACATCGAAGCAGGTTTTTAGCATTTACCAACCAAAAGATAAGATAAATTCCAATAAAGACACTGTTTTTTGAGTTAGGCTCAGAGATAAGAGAATCTATTGCAACAACAGTGCCAAGGAGGAGAACAAAGAAAGAAAAGTAAGCGGCAACCCTTTCAAACAGGTAGAGATTAAACACAAATCGTTGTCTTGACTTAAGTTTATCTTCTTTCATCTTCATTACAATAGTGGGAACAACAAGACTGTGCTCATCATCTTTAGCCTCTATTATATCTTCCGGTTTAAACGAACCGAATTTGTCAGTAACGATACCGTAGAGATCCTTGATTACCTGAAGACGGTAACGGCCGGGCGGAGCGGCGAAAGCAAAACTTCCATTACTATCGGTGTAAGTTGTCATGATTCTTTTAGTTTCGTCTAGTGTAATCAAACTAAGGCGAACACCCGGAATGGCAATTCCCGTGTCTTGCTCAATTACCCGCCCCCAATTTCGGCGCCGTGTCATCAAGAAAGCTGCGACAGAATACCAGAAAGAGCGGATAAATTCCGGTAGCGAAAAGATTGTGACGACATTTGCTGTTGCGGCGCTCGGTATACTAATAGTCGTAACAACCATGGCGGAAGCAGATAAAGACACTTGGACTTGATCTTCGGACACATTAATCATTTCCAGTGTTTTCCTAATACCCCCGGCGGCAATGGCAACACCCCCTGCAATAACGCGTGCCGCTGGCGATAATGATGCCGCAATCGTCTCTATCAGGGGTGACTGGATGATCTTTTGCCAAACCGAATCGGCTAATTCATCCGCGACAGAAGCCGGATCGATCCAATCGGCGACCGTGACAACAAGAGAGGAAACCGCACCTAAAGAAGCATTGGTTGGGTCACGGAGGGCAATCTCCACGGTTTCATCACCCTCACGCTGGGAATCGTACGTGATATCCATCGGAATAGTTGTAGTCGTCGTGCCCGGTAGAATTATCGCAGTGCCGGAGGGTAAGGTATAATCAATTCCCTCCCCGGTCGCCGTTCCGCCCGTCACAGCGTAATTTACTGTTACTGCTTTACTCGAGACGACAGAGAGCGAGACCTCCAGCTTTCGGGAGACGGCCGTCTCCTGAACCTTTAGACCGGGATAGCTCCACTTAACTTCAGGGTAGCCATCGTCGTCTATAATCGTCACCTGTTTTGTCCTGTTGTTGCCCGGAGTCAAGTTAACCGGACCGAAGAGCGCGATGATAATCGTCTCGTCCTCCTCGTCCAAACTATCGGCAACAGAAGAAAGGGTAATATTGCCTCTCGTTCCGCCGGCGGGAATAGCGATCGTGGTGCCGCTTCTCTCGTAGTCGGATGTTAAGGCGGCGCTACCGGAAAAATCAAGATTGACTGTAGCATTTTTGCCCGAAACGGTTGACAGATCAGCCATAACAGTGGCAAAGGAGCCGTCCTCGGCCAGAGTTAAGGCAGAAACGGAGAGATTTACAAGCGGAGGATCATCGTTATCGTTGATAGTGTAAGTATGGGTTGTGTTTGAACCGAGCGAGGCATTGGAGGAATTTGACAACGCAATGACGATCGTTTCATTCTCTTCGTCAAGACCATCATCAACTATATCAATAGTGATGTTAGCGCTGGTTTGGCCGGCCGTCACCACCACAAGACCTGCCGATAAAGAATAATCGATGCCGCTGCCCGTCGCCGTTCCGTTGCTGACGGTATAATTTACCGAAACATTGCGGCCAGAGACAGTCGAAAGACTAACTTCGAGACTGCCCAAAACTGACTCGCCACCCTCACCTGACGACAGGGCAAAAGCGATAGCCGGCATCTCATCATCATCGACAATTGATATGGTCTGCTGCTGGACACTCCCTTCTGTACCATTGGCAATTGAGTCAATATCAATAACAATACTTTCATCTTCCTCGTCCAGAAGATCGTCAATTAACGATAAATTAATGCTATTGCTTCCGCTACCGGCCGGAATGGTAATAGAGGCGCCAACGGTGTAATCAGCGTTTAAAGTGGCGTTGCCGCTAAAGGCTAAATTAACGGTAATATTTTTAGCTGATAGAGCTGAAAGCGAAGCGGTTAAAGTCGAAGAAGGGCCCTCTTCGGCAAGCGAGACAGGCGAGGCCTGGAGAGTAACGGCAGGAGGAGTATCGTCATTAGTAATGGTATAGGTGTGAGTGGCTCTTGTCCCCAAGGCAGCGTTTACCGGATTCGACAGGCTAATAGTAATCGTTTCATTCTCTTCATCAAGGCTATCGTTGATGACGGCTAGGGGTATATTGGTTGTCGTGGCGCCAGCCGAAATAAGAGCAGTGCCGGCAACTAAAGTGTAGTCGCTAATACTGGTAGCACTGCCGCCGCTGACGGCATAATCGACTGAGACATTGCCATCGTAAGTATCCGAAAGGCTCAAGGCCAGATTAACGGAGGTGGTAGTTTCAGCTCCTTCGGATGAGGCGGCAGTAAACTGGACAACCGAGAGATCTTCGCTTGTTTGAAAATCAGCCTCACTCCAGCCATTCGGACCGATCGAATACCAGGGAGTGAAGTTCATCTGGGGAAAGTATTGGGACCGAACACGCCAGTGATACTTGGTGTTGTCGGCGAGCGAGGTGATTGTTTCGGTGATTTGGGTACCGGCTGTGCCGATATCGGTCCAGCTGGTGCTCTTAGACAGATTTGCGCCGTTAAAGTTAGTGCCCGCTGGTTTATTCTCCCACCACAGCTTCACCCTGGTCCGTCCGGCGGGAGTCCGGGCGAAGAGACCGATTTTAAAACCATGATTGTCAGACTGGTTGCCTAAAGCCAGCGGAGTGTCATTCGATTTGAATTGGCGCGGTTTGACTGAGAGACCCCCGCTGGAGTTGCCGTAGTAAACAAAAACTCGACCCTCATCAGCCTCACCGTTATCAAAATAGTATGCGCTGACAATAATATCGCTATAGCCGTCGCCATTGACATCGCCGGCTCCAGAAACCATACTAAGCGCGGCATCCGCCTGATTACTCTCAACTGTCCAATTAGCCGAAACAGCCAAACCGGAGGCGGAACCATAATAGGCGCGAACCTGACCTTCGTTGGATTGGCCATTATCATAAAATGGTACACCAGTAATAATATCGCTATAGCCGTCGCCGTTGACATCGCCGGCGGTGGAGACGGACCAGCCGAACGCAGCGTCAGCCTGATCGCTCTCCGCTATCCAGTTAGCCGAGACCGAAAGACCGGAAACGGAACCGTGGTAAACAAAGGCTCG